>OLNJ01000594.1_pt1 | contig 28145 bp, 26 predicted proteins | sample 1672191 | NCBI WGS metagenome assembly OLNJ01 (sample SAMEA3136657, study PRJEB25190) | human gut metagenome | biome: human gut; feature: human-associated habitat; material: faeces | place: Austria | collected 2013 | reverse complement strand
CATTAGTATTATCTATATTAAAAAGTAGTGTTAGTAAGGGCTAATACAATATATGATTATGTGAAATTAGTATTACTAAAATTATAAAAAATTTTGAATTATTGCAATAAGCATTGGAATACTAAAAGTATAAAGGAGGGTAAAAATATGACAAAACATATATTTGATAAAATTGCATTAAAAAACACAGAAAACTTATCTTCTCATAATTTTACTAATGATTATACTTTAGGAATAAGCAATAATATTGATGGCTTAAAAATAAATGATGATGCTTCAAATGAAGAAGTTTTAAGTGATTTAAATATTGAAGGGGTTAAAGGTGATAGGGAAGAGGAAAGAAAATTAGAACACAACAAAGAAGGAAAAAATACTAATATTGCTGGTTTGCCTATTTTTCCTAATTTAAGTGAATGAATAAGTAAAACAATTATAGAATTTGTAAAAAAAAAATAATATAAAATCAACTTTTATATTGACATGAGTAAGTATATTTTGTACCATAAATAATAGAATTAGATATGATATTGTTAGGTGAGGCTCCTATAAAGAAATATGCTGCTGCCCAGAAAAATCTAGAGATTCCAATGGGTTAACAAGAATCATCGTAAAGGTGATTTTTAATGTAGCTGACTGAAAAAGTCTACGCTTTATAGTGCTAAAGCTCTACGATTATTTAAAAGTTGTTTTTAGGACTTTTTGTCGTGGGGCAAAAAGTCTTTTTTATTTGAAAATTAATAGGAGGTGGTATTAATGGATTCTTATCCGGCCCATAGGTGGATAAATACAATTGAATATTTGAAAGATAGGATTAAGATTCATTATACCACTGATGAAAGTGGTCTTTTTCCTGTCTAAAGGGAGGAATTAACCATGAAATTAAATATGAATAAAGAAGAGTTAAGAAAGTTTTTGCTTCATGCACCACAAGATAGAATAATGAAATATATTGAAGGGATTCACCCTGTAGATATACTTGATATATTAAGAGAAGATGAAGAAGATAGAAAAGATATATTAAATAGATTATCTGAAAAATGTATAGCATCTATTATTGATGAAGCAGAAGATGAAGAAAAATATGAAATTTTAACTGAGTTTTCTGAAAATAAGCAAAAAAATATTATTGAAGAAATGTCTTCAGATGAATTAACAGACCTTTTAGGTATTTTAAGTCAAGAACAGGCAAATAAGATTCTTTCAAAGATGACAGCAGAAGATGCAAGAAGAACACGTCAATTATTGAGTTATGAACCTGATACTGCTGCTGGTATAATGGCTACAGAATTTGTTTCAGTAAAAGGAGAAATGACTGTAGAAGATACTTTAAAATATCTTCAAGGTACAACAGAAGATGTTGAAAATATATATGATTTATATGTTATAGACGAACTAGATCGTTTAAAAGGTGTAGTATCATTAAAAGAAGTTGTAACTAGCAGTTTTGAGACTAAGATTTCTGATATTATCCATGTTAAGGTTGAAGGGATACCTTATGATTTAGATCAGGAAGAAGTTGGACATAGATTTGAAAAGTATGGTTATTTAACTATGCCAGTAGTAGATAATTATAATAGATTACTAGGTATAGTTACAGTAGATGATGTTATGCAAATTTTAAGAGATGAAAGTACCGAAGATATCCATCGTCTAGGAGGAGTTGACGAAGGCGAAAGAATTAGTGGGACTTTATCTGAATCTATTAAGAGTAGACTTCCTTGGCTTATAGTAAATTTATTTACTGCTATTTTAGCATCTGCTGTTGTTGGTATGTTTGAAGGGACTATTTCAAGAATTGTAGCACTAGCAACATTTATGCCTATAGTAACTGGAATGGGTGGAAATGCAGGTACACAGACATTAACAATAATCGTAAGAGGACTTGCATTAGGCGAATTAGATTTTGATAATATGAAACGAGTATTCTTTAAGGAAATAGGAATAGGACTTGTTACTGGAGTAGTAATAGGTGCTATCATAGCTGTACTAGGATATCTGTGGGAAGGAAAGTTATTCTTTGGACTAATAATAGGTGTAGCTATGATATTAAATATGATAGTAGCTACTATATCAGGATTTGTAGTACCAGTTGTACTTAAGAAGCTAAAAGTTGATCCAGCGCTTGCATCATCAATATTTGTAACAACATTTACAGATGTACTTGGATTCTTATTCTTCTTAGGTTTAGCAACAATTTTTGTAGAAAAGTTATTGTAAAACATACGGCTTTTGCACTTTGCAAAAGCCGTATGTTTTTTATCTATATATATCTTTTGCTAGAGATTCAAGCTTTTTTAGATTCAAAACTTGGATTTCATTTTTATTCTTTTTAATGACATGTGAATCTACTAAAGTTTTTATAACCCTATTTAGATGTCTATAGCTAGAGCCTAGTAGTTCAGATATGTGATTTACACCTTCTATGGTAAGTGAAGTAGAGTTAGAAGGAAGAACTGATAACAAATAGCTAGCAAATCTATTCTCTAGAGGATATAAAATATTTATGGAGCTATAAATAGAATTATTTCTAAGCTTATTTTCAAGTGATGATATGATGAATCTTAAAAAAAGAGGATCATTATATCCATGATTATGTATAGACCATATTGGAATAGCTAAGCAAATACAGTTTTCAAGAGTAATTACATTACAATCAGCATAAGGATTATCTAATAGTTCTAAGTCGCCTATTATCGATAATGGATTATTAAAACATAGTAAAAGAGATTGACCAGAAGAAAGTAGTGTTGTAACTTTCGCTTTTCCTTTCACTAAGAAATACATATACTCTAATTTTTCGTTCAATGTACATATAAATTCATTTTTTTCAAAAGTATAAATTTTACAAGAATTTATTAAATTTTTATTCAAATACTTTGCTAGTGAGTATTCATTTATGTAGTGTTTAAGAATTTCAGCATTTATTATCTCTTTCATTTAAGTTACCTCCTAAAAAATTATACTATTTATAAGAAAAAAGGACAAATGTCCTATAATAAATTTGATAGACTTAGTAACTTATATATAGAATAAATAAGTTTAGGAGGAAAATAAATGTATAATATTTTAGCACTAGTTATTGGTGCACTTATATCGATTATGCTTTCATTTAATGGGAGTTTAGAAGGAAATGTGGGATTAACATATTCTTTGATTATAATACATACAGTAGGACTTTTTACAATAGCTATTATAATGTTAATTAAAAGAGCAAAAATTACAGTTAGAGAAAAACTTCCTATATATATGTTTTTTGGCGGTGCAATAGGAGTGTCATTAACTTTGGTTAATATGATTACAATAAGTAAAATAGGAGTTGCATTAACAACTTCTCTAGCAGTATTTGCACAGTTAATATTCTCATCATTTATAGATCATTTTGGATTATTTGGAATGAATAAATATAGATTTAATAAGAAAAAACTTATAGGCTTTGCTATTGTGTTAGTAGGGTTAGTCATTATGACTGTATTTTAAGGAGGAGTAGTAAATGATTATTTTAGCTATGTTAGGTGGAATATTAACTACATTATCGATGATAGTAAATTCATCCTTAGGTAAGAAAATTGGAGTTCTGCAAAGTACTTGCATAAATTATATTGTAGGATTAATTTGTTCAACTTTAGTATTAGTCGTATTAGGAAATAGTATAAATGTTACTACAGAAACATTTGCAAAGATGCCATTCTATGTTTTTTTAGGTGGAGCAATAGGTGTAAGTGTAGTTTATTTATCAAATATAATAATACCTAAGATACCTGTAGTGTATAGTACTTTATTATTATTTGTTGGACAAGTTATTACAGGAATAATTATAGATTTTTTTGTGATGTCTGAGACATCTTTTAGTAAGTTAATTGGAGCAATAATAATTATTTTAGGGATTTTATATAACTCTAGAATTGATGAAAAGAAAATAGAAGAATAGAAGAATAGAAGTTATGAGTAGCCAAATTACTATTAAATAGTAATTAAGGTTGCTCTTTTTTGTTACTATATATTCAGTGAGAATTTAATAAGCATAGTAGAAAGTAATGGAGGTCATAATAAATATATAGATAAGCATTATTTGATAAAAAAAGATAGTTTTTTTTATAAAAACTTTAAAAATGACTACTTTTTACTAGAAAATGGTTAAAAATGATGGTAATATATTAAGAAACATAGCAAATTAATAAAGGAGGAATAATTATGAATATAAGTATCAAAGATGTATCATTTGAATTTGTTGATGGTTTAATAATACCTACTTTTGAAGATGGAGAAAATAATTCTGCTGAATTAGATAATATATTAAAGATATCTTCGTTTAAAGGTAAAGAGGGAGAAATATTCTACATTACAGAGTTGAAGGAAAAAGTAAAATATAAGATATTTGTTGGCTTAGGAAAAAAAGAACTTCTAAATGGAGAAGTATTAAGAAATGCAATGGCAAAAGCTGCAAAAAAAGCAAAAGAATTAAAAATAGAAAGAATAGGTATAGAGTTTTTCAGAACTGATAAGATATGTGTGGGTGGAAGAATAAAAGGGATAACTGAAGGAGTTAGACTAGCTCTTTATAGTTTTGATAAATATAAAGAACAAAAAAGTCAGTATAATCCAGAGGTTTATATTTCAGGAGTTCCAACTGAAAAGTTATCAAAGGCTACTGAAAGATTAGAAGAAGTTAATAATATAGTTGATGGTGTAATTAAGGCTAGGGACCTTATAAATGAACCAGCAAATGCTATGTACCCAGAAAGCTTAGCTGATGAAGCTATCAAAATTGGAGCAGAATCTGGTTTTGAAGTTCAAGTATTTGATGAAAAAGAATGTAAAGACTTAGAAATGAAAGCATTCTTATCTGTAGGTATGGGATCTTCTAGAAAACCAAGACTTATAGTTATGAGATATATGGGAGACAATGAAAATAGCGAGGTATTAGGACTAGTAGGTAAAGGTCTTACATATGATTCAGGTGGATACTCATTAAAACCATCTAACTCTATGGTTGGAATGAATGGAGATATGGGTGGTGCAGCAGTAGTAATTGGGGCTATGTCTGCTATAGCAAAAAATAAATTAAAGAAAAATGTAGTTGCGGTAGTTGCAGCTTGTGAAAACCTTGTTTCTGGAGAAGCTTATAAACCTGGAGATATTATTGGATCAATGGCTGGAAAGACTATAGAGGTGTTAAATACTGATGCAGAAGGAAGATTAACACTTATAGATGCTATAACTTATATTATTGAAAAAGAAGGAGCAACAAAGGTTATTGATTTAGCTACTTTAACAGGAGCAGCGATAGTAGCTTTAGGAAATTATACAACTGCATTAATGACTAATGACGAAGATTTTTATGATGATTTTATGAGAGCAGCAGATGTTACTGATGAAATTTTCTGGAGAATGCCAACATTTAAACATTATAGAAAGCAAATATTAGGAGAAAAAGCAGATCTTAAAAATGTAGATCCAAATGGAGCAGGTACAATTGTTGCAGGAATGTTCTTAAAAGAATTTGTACAAGATAAGCCATGGATTCATCTTGATATAGCAGGAACTTCAGACACAAAAGCGCCTATTAGTGAGTATATAGTAAAAGGTGGTACAGGTACTCCTGTAAGAACTTTGTATTACTTAGCTAAAGGATCATGTGGATGTCATAAAAAATAAGATAGGTATTTTAGGAACTGTGTTATACAGTTCCTATTTTTATTTAGATGCTTTTACTTAGAATAATAATTTGGTACTATATATAATATAAGGAAAAATTATAAGAGTAGGAGGGAAAAGTTTTGAAAGAAATAATAGAAGAGTTAAACCTATTACCTATAGAATTAAAATCATTACCTTTAGAAAACACAGCTTTAATAGTGGTAGATATGGTTGTAGGATTTGTAGAAGAAGGAATTTTATCTTCTACTAGAGTTAAAAATATGTCTACTAATCTATTAGAATTAAATAATAAAACTAAAGGATATAGTAAAGTTTATTTTGTTGATTCACATAATGAAGATGCAGAGGAATTAAAGGCTTATCCATCACATTGCATTGTAAATACTAAAGAAGAAGAGTTAATAGATGGATTAAAAGAATCTGTAAGTGAAGATGAAACTATTAGAATTATAAAGAAAAATAGTACTAATGGATTCCATGCACCAGAATTTAAAAGGTGGTTAGATGGAATAATTGACAAAGTAGATAACTTTATTGTTGTTGGTTGTGTTACAGATATATGTGTACTTCAATTTACGTTAACATTAAAGACATATTTTAATCAAATGAATCTAGGCAAGAGGGTATTAGTTCCAGCTAATTGTGTTGAAACTTTTGATATACCAGGGCATCCAGGTGATGAGATGAACTTATTTGCTTTATCTAATATGAAATCAAATGGTATTGAAGTAGTATCAGAGATTATTTAATAAATTACTAGGGAGGAAATGTAAATGAGCACAAATTATAGTGTTAATAAAGATTACTTATTATCTACAGCAAAGAAGATACTAGAATTTAATTCACCGACAGGTTTTTGTTTTGAGATAATGGATAAGATAGAAGAACTTGTAGGAGAGTTTGGTTATAAATTCGAAAGAAACAACAAAGGTGGAGGAATTATAACTATTGAAGGAAGTAGTGATGAAAGAGTAATCGGGTTATCTGCACATGTAGATACTTTAGGTGCTATGGTGAGATCAATAACTAAGTCGGGTACTTTAAGATTCACTTTGATCGGAGGGCCTATTGTACCAACTTTAGATGGTGAGTATTGTAAGATTAGAACTAGAGATGGTAAAGTTTATGATGGTACTTTTTTAAGCACAAGTCCTGCAGCTCATGTATATGAAGATGCTACAACTAAAAAGCGTGATGCTAATAATATGGAAATAAGAATAGATGAAGTTGTTAAAGATAAGAATGATGTTGAAGCATTAGGAATAGCTCCAGGAGACTTTGTATTTATTGATCCTAAAACTACTATAACTGAAAGTGGATTTATTAAATCGAGATTTATAGATGATAAGGGCAGTGTGTCGGCATTAATGGCATTATTAGAAATGTTCCATAGAGAAAATATTACGCCTAAATATAAAACAAAGATATTAATATCAAACTATGAAGAGGTTGGACATGGAACATCATATATTCCAAGTGATATTACAGAGATGATTGCAGTGGATATGGGCTGTATAGGAGAAGATTTAAGTTGTACAGAATATGATGTTTCAATATGTGCAAAAGATTCTGGTGGACCATATGATTATAATATGGTGACAGATTTGGTTAATTTAGCTAAGAAAAATAATATTAGCTATGCGGTAGATATATATCCAATGTATGGTTCAGACGTTGGCGCTGCATTAAAAGCAGGAAATAATATAAGAGGAGCTTTAATAGGACCAGGAGTTCATGCATCACATGGAATGGAAAGAACCCATTACACAGCGTTGGAGAATACAATAAAGCTTCTGACATTATATCTTATATAAGTATAATAAAAAATGGAGTTGCGTAAGTAACTCCATTTTTATTAAAGATAATTTTTAATATTTATAATAGTTGGTGAAATATGATTATAAATCAGATAATCTACCTTTAGATTTTAGATGAGCTATTAGTTTATCAGGATCATTCATAATAAGCTCTTCTGGCATCTCTATTTTTTTAAATAATTCTATGCCTTTTTCAAAGTTACATATAGCTGTGTTTATATGAGCATCTGAAGTTAAGATGACTTTAGTACCATGTTTTTTACAAAGTCTAGCTATATTTTCACAGTTTACATCGCTTCCTTTTCTTGAGGAACCCATAAGAGAACTGTTATTTATTTCAATCATAATATTTTTTTCTTTTGCTTTTTTTACTACTGTTTCATAGTCTAGTACATAATTAGGATTCCCTAGGTGCCCTAAAATTTCCACTTTTTCATTTTTATCTAAAGTATTTAAAATAGCAGATGTTTTTTCTTCTTTCGATAAAGTCATTGGGAAAAGAGGTTCATGAAAAGAAGCTATCATATAATCTAGACATGTAGTTAAGTCTTTTGGCATGTCTAAGTTACCATCGACATCTAATATATTAGCTTCGCATCCTTTTAAGATAGTAACATTATTTATAACTCTTGGAACTGCTTTAAGATTTCCAAAGTACCAATAGTGTGGTGCACCAGGCATTTTTGGACCATGTTCAGATGTTCCAAGGATTTTTATTCCGTTTTTAGAGCAATGGTCTATATTTTCTAGCAATGTTGAGTAAGCATGACCACTTACAATAGTATGTGTATGCAAATCAGATGAATAGTTCATATATTTCTCCTTAGTATATAAAGTATTATTATATAAGTAGTATATAAACAATCAAAAATAATTTCAACTTATAATAAGTTATAAGAACTTTAAAAGTTATCAAAGTAAACATATACATCTGTTGAATAATATATAATTAGTATATTATAAGTTTTATTTTAAACATATTTAAAATAAAAAAATAATTGATAATAGTTATTGTTTAATATAATATATAATTAAAAAAATTAGGGGAGAGATGTTATGTTAATGATAATTTCTCCTGCAAAAACTTTAGATTTTACTAAAGAAAATAAAGCAGGATATAGTTCAAATACGATTTTTAATAATGAAATAAATGAGTTGGTGGAAGTATTAAATAAATATAATATTGATGAGTTAGCTTCACTTATGAAGATGTCAGAAAAGTTAGCAGAAGAAAACTATAATAGATATCAAAAATTTTTTACTGATGAGATAGCTTGCAAAGAAGCATTGTTAGCATTTGATGGGGCAGTATATAGAGGAATAGCTTCTGAGAGTTTTGATAAAAAAGATTTAGAATTTGCTCAAAGTAATTTAAGAATTTTATCAGGGTTATATGGAATTATTAGACCGTTAGATATGATAAAGGAATATAGATTAGAAATGGGAACTAAAATTAAATTTAAGACTTACCGTAATTTATATAATTATTGGGAAGATAAATTAACTAAATTTATTTTAGAGGAAATAGAAAAATCTTATGGAGACAAGGTTCTTATAAATATAGCTTCTAATGAGTATAGCAAAGTACTTGATTTAAAGGAAATAAATAAAGTATACAAAGTGATAAATGTTGAATTTAAAGAAAAGAAAGGAGAAGAATATAAAGTAGTAGGAACATATGCTAAGAAGGCTAGAGGATTATTAGTTAACTACATTATAAAAAATAAGATTACTAATGTTGAAGATATTAAACTATTTGATAAAGATAATTATATATTAAATAACGAACTTAGTAGTGATACAGAACTTATATTTACAAGAGGATAGGTTAAGAAGATCCTATTAAAAAAACGAAAGATACAGTTAAAGCTCTTTTACAAATTAAAAGGGCTTTATTTTATTACAAAAGTATATTTGAAATTTCAAAATATGAAAATAAACTTTAAGAAAATCTTAGCAAAATACTAAGATATGTATTATAATAACTAAAGAAAATTATTTAAAGGGGAAAATGAAATGTTGATTAGCAAAGAAAAGAACTTCTACAAACTTATTATGAGTATAGCTTTGCCGATTGCTGTACAAAATTTAATAAACTTTGCAGTTGGTATGATAGATACAATGATGCTTGGATCGTTAGGAGAAATTCAATTATCAGCAGCCGCTATAGGAAATAATTTATTTTTTATTCTTATGGTTTTAATGTTTGGACTAGCTGGGGGATCTAATATTTTAATATCACAATATTGGGGAAAAGGTGATGTTAAAAGCATACATAAAATATTGGCATTAATGTATAGAGCATGTATTGTAATTACATCAATTTTTATAGGAATAGCAATGTTTATTCCGAGTATGTTTATAAAGCTTTATACTTCTGATATTAATGTTATTGAAGCAGGAAGTGCTTATTTAAGGATAGTGGCTATAGGATACATATTTTATGCAATAACTAACTGTACGATTATGATACTACGCTCGGTTAAAACAGTTAGAATATCACTAGTAGTGTACACTGCATCGCTAGTAGTTAATGCTTTCTTTAATTGGGTATTCATTTTTGGAAAGCTTGGAGCTCCGGCATTAGGAGTAAAAGGTGCAGCTATTGCCACAGTTATTGCAAGGATAACTGAATTTACTATTGTAATGTGCTTCATGGTATTCTTTGAAAATAAGATAAATTTAAAAGTAAAACATTTATTAAAAGTAGATAAGGTAATATTAAAAGATTATATTGCTAATTGTACGCCAGTTTTATTTAATGAATTACTTTGGTCTAGTGGATCTACTATGATATCTATAATAATTGGTAGACTTGGAACTGAAACAGTTGCAGCAAATAGTATAAGTAATGTTGTATTTAATTTTGTAACTGTATTTATTTTTGGACTATCAAATGCTACTGCAGTAATTATAGGTAATACTATTGGTGAAGGTAAAAATGATAAAGCCAGAGAGTACGCAAGAACAATAGGTGTATTAAGTGTGCTAATGGGAATTATGGCAGCTATAGTGATTCAAATAATTAAGCCATTTGTAGTTGATTTTTACAATGTATCAGAGTTAACAAAAAGTATAGCAATCGACTTAATGTCTGTAACATCTATAATTGTTATATTCCAGTCATTAGGAATAAACCTTATGATGGGAGTACTTAGAGGTGGAGGAGATGCTAAATTTGTATTAATAAACGATATTATATTTATGTGGGTTGTAGCTATACCTTTAGGCTTTATAGCAGCATTTATTTTAAATTGGCCAGTAGCTGTAGTGTTTTTTATAGTTAAAAGTGATGAGATAATTAAGTCAATTATAAGTGTTATTAGAGTTTTTAGTGGTAAGTGGGTTAGAAATCTTACGCGAGATTTTGCATAAAAAATAGGCCGAGATATGGCCTATTTTTTATTTTCAGTACATTTGGTTAGGTTTTTAGATAAGTCACTTATAAACTGATGGTAATTTGGGAGTTGCTTTACAAGTAGTTTTATTTCTAAAACTTGAATTTCTATTTCTTCAAGTTTTTCTTTAAAAGTGTAAGAATCGCTTTGTTGTAATTTTAATAATTGAGACCGTATATTAGAAATAGAACTTTGTAGAGATGTAACTAAGTTATATACTTCCTGCCAATCTTTTTCAAGTTGAGAGTTAATTTTTTCAGTAATATTTATATAAGTTAGGACATTAGAATATTTATCTACTATTTTTTCGCCTTCATTTATAGTATCTATTATATTGTTAAAAGTAATCTCGCCATTCTTATATTTCTTTATGAAATAATAAATAGGTCCAGAAATGACGAGTGTAAAAAAGCTACTTAAAACTTTTACTATGTTGTTTTGAGATGATATAGAATTGCTTATATTTGAAGACGTTTTAGATGTTGAATCAGTTTTAGCAGCAATAATAGTACTTAGTTTACCAAGTATATTATTTTGGATTTCATCACTTTTCAAAACTTTATCCTCTAATTCTTGAGATAAAGGTAGAGTAGGTGGGTTTTCAAAAAAGTCATTATTTATATTTTCGTAGTCGTTTAAATAATTAATGATTTCTACTTTGTCGGAGTTTGTTATAGTACTATTAGACAAAAGTTCGTCGAGAGTGTTATATGCAGATTCTAAAGAAGTTGAATACTGATTTTTAAAGTTTTCGCTACCGGTTAATAGAAAAGATTTTTGAATATGAGCTAAATTAATTATATTTGTACTGTAACTATTCAGAGAATCTATTTCAGATTTTCGTGATTGTAAATTATCTACACTTGAAGAAATAGAATCATTACTTGATACTATATAAATATTTAATCCAAGTAAGAAAATAATAATAATTGATAATGTAATAATTATAAATTTTTTCATTATATTCACCTATATTATTTTTATATAATTTATGCTGTTCTTTAAATTCAAGTGAGAAATTTTTATTTTATAACCTCCAAGTAAATTTTCTTTATATATAATATAAATATGATTTACTGCAAAGTATGATATAATATAATAAAATTCCTAAGAGAAAAGGAGATAATATGAGCAAAATACTAGTTTTAGCAGAAAAACCATCTGTAGGAAGAGATATAGCAAAAGTATTAAAATTGAATCAAAATAAAGGTTCATATATAGAAGGAAATAAATATATAGTAACTTGGGCTATGGGACATTTAGTTGGCCTTATGGATCCAGAAGGATACGATGAGAAATATAAGAAATGGGCTATGGAAACATTGCCTATGTTGCCTAAGCATATGAAGCTTACTGTGCTTAAAAAGACTGGAAAGCAATATAATGAAGTAAAAAAATTAATGAATAGAGAAGATGTTTCAGAAATAGTTATTGCAACTGATGCTGGAAGAGAAGGAGAATTAGTTGCAAGATGGATAATAGAGAAAGCTGGAGTAAGAAAGCCAATTAAGAGATTGTGGATCTCATCACAAACTACTAAGGCTATATTAGAAGGGTTTAATAACTTGAAGCCAGGTAAAGAATATGAGAATCTTTATAAGGCTGCAGTTTGCAGAGCTGAAGCTGATTGGCTTGTAGGATTAAATGTAACTAGAGCTTTAACTTGTAAGTATAATGCACAGCTTTCAGCAGGAAGAGTTCAATCACCAACACTTGCAATGATAGTTAATAGAGAAGAAGAAATTAAGAATTTTAAACCAAAGGATTATTTTACAATTGAAGGTAATTCTGATGGGATAACTTTGAATTGGGTTAATAATGATAATAATGGAAGAATTTTTGATGAGGAATATGCTAATAAGGTATTTTTAAATATAAATAATCGCATTGGTGAGATAACTAATATAATAGAGAAGGATAAAAAACAATTTTCACCGGCATTATATGATTTAACAGAACTTCAAAGAGATTGTAATAAATTATGGGGCTTCTCAGCTAAACAAACACTTTCAATAATGCAGAGGTTATATGAAAATCATAAGATTTTAACTTATCCGAGAACAGACTCAAGATATATTTCTACAGATATAGTTCCTACTTTAAAGGATAGGTTAAATTCTGTTGCTATCGGTGAGTATAGAATAGTAGCACAAGAGTTAATGAAGAGCAAAATAAATGCACATAAAGGATTTGTAGACAATTCTAAAGTAAGTGATCACCATGCTATAATACCAACTGAGGAAAAACCTAATCTTTCAAATTTAAGTTCAGAAGAAAGAAAGGTATATGATTTAGTAGTTAAAAGATTTTTAAGTGTAATGTTACCGCCATTTGAATATACTCAAACAACAATTGAAGCAAAAGTAAACGGAGAAAGACTAATAGCTAAAGGTAAAATTATAAAAGCTAAAGGATGGAAAAGGGTATATGATAAGGAATTAATTGATGAAGAACATGGGGAGGATATAAAAGAACAAGTTTTACCTAAAATTAATATAAAAGATAAAATAACTATTACCAAAGCTAATATTAAAAAAGGACAAACAAAACCACCGTCAAGATTTACAGAAGCTACATTATTGTCTGCTATGGAAAATCCACAAAGATTTGTAAATGTAAGTGGTGAAGAGGCGAAAACTCTTAATGAGACAGGGGGACTTGGTACCGTAGCAACTCGAGCTGATATTATTGAAAAGCTATTTAATTCTTTTGTAATAGAAAAGAGAGGAAAGGAAATTTATCCAACATCTAAGGGAAAACAATTAATAGAATTAGTGCCAAATGAATTGAAATCGCCAATTTTAACTGCAAAGTGGGAGAAGAAGCTAGATGAGATAAGCAAGGGTAAATCTGATGCACATGAGTTTATAAGAGAAATGAAAAATTATTCTACAGCTTTGGTAGAAGATGTAAAAAGTGATAATAGTAAATTCGTTCATGATAATAAAACAGGTAAGAAATGTCCTAATTGTGGAAAATATCTTTTAGAGGTTAAAGGAAAAAATGGAACTATGAATGTTTGTCAAGATAGAGCGTGTGGTTATAGAGAGAATGTAAGTAGAACTACAAATGCTAGATGTCCTGAGTGTAAGAAAAAATTAGAGTTAAGAGGACAAGGAGAAGGTCAAATTTACGTTTGTCCAAATACAAATTGCAGTTTTAGAGAAAAAGCTTCAGTATTTAATAAAAGATTTGGTTCGAAATCTGATAAAGTTAATAAAAGAGAAGTTAATAATATAATGAAAAAAATGAAAAAAGAAGCTGAAGAGGATATAAATAATCCATTTGCAGATCTTTTAAAGGAGTTTAAAAGCTAGAATATAGAAAATGGACCGGATATTCCGGTCCATTTATAATTAAGAATTTAAAATTATGTCAATGCATTCGTGAACAAAATCTACAGTATGATTAGCATGTGCTTTTACACCATCTTCTACATGATTAAAAGTGAAACTATTATCTGTTATATTAAACATAGATATATCGTTATAGGAATCACCTATGGTATACAAATTATTTGCATCCCAATTTTCTATTTCGATTATCTTCTTTAAGCCAGAACCTTTACTGCAATCTTTCCCAACCATATCAACAAATGCTTGATTTCTAAATATTCCATAAGACTCGCCGAAAGTATCTAATAACTGTTCTTTTAATTTTTCGGCATTATCATTGTTGCTTGATTTAGAAAATATACTTATTAAATTATATTCTCTTTCTTTTGAAAATACTTCATCTTCGTTGTTGATATTTTCAAAAGTTCCTAGGAAATCTTTAAATTCCTTATTGCAACCGGTGTAAAATATAGAACTGGTATTTTCATAAGTTACATACATTGCAGCATCTTTATGGCTATTATTTTTATAAATATCATCATAAACAGATTTTACAACATTATGAGGCAAAGTATTTTTATATATTTGATTAAAATTATTATCTAATATAAGAGCGCCATTACAAAGTACTAAGTAATCAAATTCTATTTCTTTGTTGTCTTTAAAAATTGATTTAATACCTTTTATATCTCTTCCTGTAGAAACAATAAATTTATGGCCTTCTTTTCTAAGTTTTTTTATAGCTTCTATATTATCTTTCCTTATAAAATTTTTCTCGGTTTCAACTAAAGTTCCATCTAAATCACAAGCTAAAAGTTTCATAGTATTCCTCCAAAAGTTTAATAATATACCATAAAATATTATAGCATTGAAAAGTAAATGCCAATTTCATTTTTTGAAAAGAATGTTATTTTACAAAATTATAATATTATTTTCATGCAATATATCTACAATATCTATAGAAGGTAATGAATCAGTTATAATACCGTTTATAGATTCGATATTTGAGAACTTAAAGTTGCCATCAGTATTAAATTTAGTTTGTTGCATAACTAAAAAAGCTTTTTTGCTAGACTTTATAATAGCGGTTTTAGTTAATCCGTCTTCTATTTCAAAAGTAGTAATACTTTTATCAAAAACATCGATACCACAACTACCTATAAAAGAAATATCAAATTTATATTTTTCTATGAAACTTATAGCCGTAGCACCAGCAAATCCATTTAGGCTTTTGTTTAAAAGACCACCTGTAGCTATTACTGTAACATTATTTTCAGTTGAAGATAATATATTTATAATATCTAACATATTTGTTACTACAGTAACTCTTTTATTACTTTGAGATAACAATTTTGCAATAAGCATATTTATAGTGGATAAATCTAAAAAAATAGTTTCCCTATCTTTAATTAAATTAAAAGCTTTCTCGGCTATTTTGCTTTTAATAGAAACATCTGTTTTGCTACGCTCGATTGTGTCGTATTGAGTTGTTGATTGACGAACTTTTATAGCACCACCATAAGTTCTTTTTAAATGGCCTAGATTTTCAAGGTGTTTCAAATCTTTTCTTATACAATCTTCAGTAACATTAAAATGCTGGCTAAGATTTTTTACTTTAATCTTTCCTTCTGAATTCAATATATTTAATATTTGATCTAATCTCTCTTCTGCAAACAATTTAACTCCTCCTATCTAAATAGTATTTTAAATGAAATAACGATTAAAAACAAGTTTAAACAATTTAAAATGATAATAAGAAATATAAAGTGATAATAAATAATATTTAGTATGTATAGTAAAATTAGTTCTAGATACAGGAAGTATAAAGTGTATAAAAGAAGTTTATAATATGTTGGCAGTTTATAGAGCAATTATAAGTACTAGTATTTATTTAAAAAATGGCACTATTCGGTAGTGGTTATATTATAAAAATAGCAATAAATAAGATAAAAAGTGAATTTTATCTATAAAATTAGAAAATATGATGTTATTCAAGGATTTAATTGGTATACTTGGTATTAAAGATTACAACAAACTTGATATTAAGTCATATACATAATATAATTAATGTGATATGAAAACGTAAAGAGGGGGAAGAAAATGAAAAAAGGTAGAAGTGCGACACTATTTATATTAGCCGTTATTATTATAATATCATTAAGTTTTGCTGGTTTTAAAGGTGTTGAAATTGGAGGATGGGAATTTAAATCTTTCGATAAAGCAATTACTAAAGGTTTGGATCTTCAAGGTGGAGTTTCTGTATTAATGGAGATAACAGATGAAAACTTATCTAAAGAAGATTTAGATAATAACCTAGAAAAGACAAAACAACTGTTAGATTTAAGAGTTAATAAACTTGGAGTTGCAGAAACAACAGTTACTGTTGAAGGTGATAGAAGAATAAGAGTAGATATTCCAGGACAAGTAGACTCTAAAGAAATAGTTGAATCACTACAAAAAACAGGTAACCTAACCTTTAAAGATTCAGAAGGCAATGAAGTTCTTAATGGTAAGGATGTAGAAGAAGCAAGCGTTATGACAGATAGTACTACAGGTAAGCCAGTTGTATCATTAAAATTAAATGAAGAAGGTAAACAAAAGTTTGCTGAAGCTACAGAAAAGAATTTAAATAAAACAATTTCAATTTATATGGATGAAGATTTAATATCTAGTCCAGTAGTTGAATCAGTAATATCAGGTGGAGAAGCTGTGATATCTGGTAGTAAGACTATAGATGAAGCTAAAAATTTAGCAGGACTTATAAATTCAGGAGCGCTTCCAGTAACTTTAAAAGTTGCTTCAATTGAAAATGTAGGAGCTCAATTAGGAGCAGAAGCTATGCCTAATGCTATGAAAGCAGGAGCAGTTGGTATTTTATTAATATTTATATTTATGATATTAAACTATAGAATGTTAGGAGTAATAGCTTCAATAGCATTAACACTATATACAACTTTAGTGTTAATAGTATTTGTAGAGGCGAATGTAACACTTACATTACCTGGTATTGCTGGATTCTTATTAACTATAGGTTTAGCAGTTGATGCCAATGTATTAATATTTGAAAGAATAAAAGAAGAAATGGCTAAAGGTATTTCAGCTAAGAGTGCTGTAAAATCAGGATTCCACAATGCATTAACATCTATTATTGACTCTAACGTTACAACTGTTATTGCAGCATTAGTTCTTTACTTCATGGGAACAGGGCCTGTAAAAGGATTCGCTGTTACATTGATGATAGGTATAGTGTTAAGTATGTTTACAGCAATTTTTGTAACTAGGAAGTTAACAGAATGGGCCATAAATATGGGGATGTTAAGCAAACCATGGCATTTTAAGGTTAAGAGGGGGTAAAAAGATGACAAAGATAGTAGAAAAATCTAAAATTTGGTTTTCAATATCCCTTATAGTAATAGTAGTTGGTTTAGGATTTATGTTAACTAAAGGGTTAAATTTCGGTATAGATTTTAAAGGTGGTACAAAGTTAGTTATTGACTTTGGAAAAGAATATAATAAACCAGAAGTAGATGAAGTAGTTAAGGCAATTGTACCAGATGCTGTAACTAAAACTGTAGAAGATACTCAATATGAAATAAAAGATAGAGATTTAGATGAAACAAAAACAACAGAACTTTTTGATAAGTTAAAAGAAACTTATTCATTAGAAGATACAGCACTATTATCACAAACTCAAGTAGGAGCTAGTGTTGGAAGAGAGTTAACAAGAAATTCGATAATAGCATTATTTGTTGCTTGTATAGCAATGCTTATTTATTTAGCTATAAGATTTAAAATGGATTATGGTATTGCAGCAGTAATTGCATTATTACATGATGTGTTAATTACTATATCTGTGTATGCTATATTTAATATACCTGTTAATACTCCGTTTATTGCAGCGATATTAACTGTGGTAGGATATTCTATGAATGATACAATAGTAATATTTGATAGAATCAGAGAAAATACTAAAACAATGAGAAGAGCTACATCAGCTGAAATTGCAGATAAGAGTATATCTCAAACATTAGGAAGATCAATTAAGACTACTATAACTACATTATTCGCTATAGGAGCTGTAAATTTATTCGTACCAACAGTAAGAGAGTTTTCATTCCCTCTTTTAATCGGTATAACAGCTGGAGCATACTCTTCAATTTTTATAGCATCACCAATATGGGTTAAACTAAGAGATGGAAATAAACATAAAAATAAAAGAGGAAAAGTTGCATAATTAGGGAAAATAAGAAGGAATTAACTTAAGTTAATTCCTTTTTGTATGGAGAAAGAGAGAAAACTTTAGAATAATTAGACTTTTTTATTAGAAAACATTTGTAATATGTATAAATTTAAATTATAATATAGATGTTTTCTTATTTTTATGGAGGAGTTTAAAATGCGTAAGTTTTGGGAAAGTATATATAGTCCAAATTACATAACTGGATATAATCCCTTTATACTTAAGGATATGAATAGAGCTATTGAGCGAATGGTATCTGCAATTAATAATAGAGAAAAAATAGTGGTTTATGGGATACCTAATGTAGATGGATTATGTGCTATTTCATCCCTAATACTGGTTTTGAAATATTTAAATGCAGATATTGAATATGTAGTTCACGATGATTCGTCAGGTGATTCGAGTATAACATCAAAGGACATTATTAATAATGTTCATTTTTTAGGTGCTGAAGTACTTATCACTTTAGGTATTGGGTTAAAGTCGAAAGAAGAAGAAGAGCTTTGTAAAAAGTTAAACATAGATTTAATGGTCTTAGAAAACAAAGACCTAAAAACAAAATGCGAGTACATATACATAAACCCTAATCAAAAAGGGTGTCAATATAGATATAAGAATTTGTCTATAAGTGGATTAGTATTTAAACTAATGCAGGCAATAGCAATATATTATAACATAAAGAGTATAAATAAGTATCTAGATTTAATACTTATTGGTGAGCAGTCAGCAAATGTTCCTCTTAAGGGCGAAAATGGTGTCATATTGAAAGAAGGTAAAAAGTTCTTAACTAATACGAATAATTATGGACTAAGAGCTATAAAAGATGCGTATAATATTACTGAGATGAATGATGATGACATAAAGCAAATTATAAAGATTATAACGCCGACTATAAATGTAGTAACGATGATGGACAATGCAAGAATAATAATTGAATTGCTCATTACAAATAGAAAAGAAAGAGCAGAACAGATTACAAAGTATTTGAATAAGTCTAAAGAAAATGTATAATTAAGGTAATAATAAAATTCATGGAGGAGTTAATATGAATTTAAAAGATAAAATTAGAATAGTTGAAGGATTCCCTAAAGAAGGCATTAGTTTTAAAGATATCACGACTTTAATTGGAGATGGAGAAGCATTTAAGGAGTCGATTGACTTAATTGTTGAACATTTAAAAGATAAAAATGTTGATGTTATATTAGGGCCTGAAGCTAGAGGATTTATTTTCGGAGTGCCTGTTGCATATGCTTTAGGTGTTGGTTTTGTTCCAGTAAGAAAAAAAGGTAAATTACCAGCTGAAACAGTTTCAGTGGATTATGCATTAGAATATGGTGTAGATGTATTAGAAATACACAAAGATGCAATAAAAAAAGGGCAAAGAGTTGCAATAGTTGATGATTTACTTGCTACAGGAGGTACTATAGAAGCAGTAGCTAAACTTGTAGAACAAGTAGGTGGAGAAGTTGTTTCATTAGACTTTGCAATAGAGTTAACAGAGTTACATGGAAGAGATAAACTTAAAGGGTATGAAGTAATGTCATTAGTTCAATATGATATTTAATTCTATTGTAAAACCCTAAATTTTAATATATAATTAGAATGATAAGGGCTGGTTAATTAACCAGCCTTTGACTTTAGGATTTTGAGGTAATCTAAAGGAGTAAATAGCTAATGATTGAAGTATTAATAAATAAGATTAAAGAAAATTGTACAAATGTTGATATAGATTTAGTAATCAAAGCTTTTAAGCTTGCTGATGAAGCTCATAAAGGACAAAAGAGAGAGTCTGGAGAACCATATATTATACACCCAATAGATGTTGCAACTATATTAGCAGAGTTGGGAATGGACACAAGTACCATAGTAGCAGGGTTACTTCATGATGTTATTGAAGATACAGATTATACATATGAAGATATAAAGAAAATATTTAATGAAGAAATTGCGAATTTAGTTAGCGGAGTTACAAAAATAACTAAGATGGAGTATAAGTCAAAGGAAGAGCAACAGGCTGATAATTTTAGAAAGATGTTGCTTGCAATGGCTAATGATATCAGAGTAATTATTATAAAATTAGCTGACAGATTACATAACATGAGAACTCTTAAGTATATGACAAAGGAGAAACAGAAACAGAAAGCAAGGGAAACTTTAGATATTTATGCACCTCTGGCCCATAGACTTGGTATATCAAAAATCAAATGGGAATTAGAAGATCTTTGTTTAAGATATTTACATGAAGATGAGTATTATGACCTTGTTAAACAAATAGCTGAAAAGAGAGTAGAAAGAGAAACATATATTTCTACTATTATAGATGATTTGCACGTTAAGTTTGAGAACTCTGGAATTGATGCAGATATTGATGGTAGACCTAAACATTTTTATAGTATTTATAAGAAAATGATTACTAAAAATAAAAATATAGAACAAATATTTGACTTAACTGCGATAAGAGTACTGGTTAATACAGTAAAGGATTGTTATGAGGTTTTAGGAATTGTACATACCATTTATAAACCAATTCCAGGCAGATTTAAAGATTATATAGCTATGCCTAAGCCAAATATGTATCAATCTTTACATACGACAGTTATAGGGCCTCAAGGTAAAACTTTTGAAATTCAAATTAGAACTTTTGAAATGCATAGAACAGCTGAATATGGTATAGCTGCACACTGGAAGTATAAAGAAGGCGATGCATCAGGAGAAGGGAAAGAAAAGAATTTTGAAAACAAGCTTGCTTGGCTTAGAGACATGTTAGAGTGGCAAAAGGAAACGTCGGATGCGGAGGAGTTTATAGAAGGATTTAAAATAAATTTATTTACGGACGAGATATTTTTATTTACGCCTAAGGGAGTTGTAATAGATTTACCTAATGGAGCAACACCAATAGATTTTGCCTATAGAATTCATACTGATATAGGTAATAAGTGTGTGGGAGCTAAAGTAAATGGTAAAATTGTACCATTAGATTATAAGCTTAAAACAGGTGAAATAGTTGAAATCCTAACTTCTAATAATGCTAAAGGACCTAACATGGATTGGCTAAGTATAGCTAAAAGCAATCAAGCTAAAAGTAAGATAAGAGCTTGGTTTAAGAAGGCTAAGAAAGAAGAGAATATAACAAAAGGTAAAGAGATATTCGAAAAAGAACTTAAAAAGCAAGGCGTTGTATATAATGAAATAGCTAAAGGCGAGAGTTACGATAAGTTTGCAAAGAGATATAATATAAATAATTTGGAAGATTTATATGCACTAATAGGACTAGGAGCTATAACAGCTTCATCATATATTGCTAGATTAAAAGAAGAGAATTTAGTAAAAGACGATAAGAATAAAGAAGCAGAGATACAAAAGACTATTGATGAGCATATAGCAAAGAATCAAAGAAGTAAAAAAGAAAATACTTATGGTATAACTGTTAAGGGATTAGATAACTTAATGGTTAGATTTGCAAAGTGTTGTAATCCAGTACCTGGAGATGATATATTGGGATATATCACCAAGGGTAGAGGAGTATCTGTTCATAGAAGAGATTGTAATAATTTAAAATCTCTTATTGAAAATGATGGAGAAAAAACTATAGAAGTTTCTTGGGGAAATTCTCAAGGGGTAGGTTATATAACAGAGATTGAAGTTAAAGCTGAAGATAGGATGGGAATATTAACAGATATTATGACTATAATTAATGAAGCTAAAATATCACTTAATGGACTAAATGCAAAGTCTACTAAGGGGAATTTAGCATTTATAAGTATTAAAGTGAAAATAGATTCTATTGAGCAGCTTAAGGATTTAATGAAGAAGATACGTAAGTTAAAAGGCATTATTGATGTTTATAGATTAAGAAGTTAAAGGGGAAAAAATGAGAGCGGTAGTTCAAAGAGTAAAAAAATCTAGTGTAAAAGTCGACGAAAAAATTGTTGGTAGTATTCAGTATGGATTAAATGTACTTATTGGAATAAATGTGGATGATACTTTAGATGATTTGAAATATATAGTAGATAAAGTGATTAACTTAAGAATTTTTCATGATGATAATGATAAGATGAATTTATCTGTAAAAGATATTGATGGCGAAATTTTAGCTATATCACAATTTACTTTATATGGAGATTGTAGAAAAGGTAGAAGACCTAATTTTATGAATGCTTTAGGTGGTAGTGAGGCAGAAGTGCTATATAATAAATTTATAGAAATGCTAAAAGAAACTGGAATAAAAGTTGAAACGGGGATTTTTGGAGCTCACATGGATGTTGAAATTCAAAATGATGGACCGGTTACAATTTTGTTAGATAGTAAAAAAGTGTTTTAATATAAAAAAAGAGGTGACTACTATGATAATTAATACTTATCCTATGGGCGAATATGGAGCTAATTGTTATTTCGTTATAGATGAATTAAGTAAAGATACATTAGTAATAGATCCAGGTGCTAATGGAAAAAGCATTATTAGGGAGATAGATAGATTAGGATGTAACGTTAAGGCAATACTTTTAACACATGCTCATTTTGATCATATTGGAGCAGTTGAAGAGCTAAAAGAAAAGTATAAAGTGCCTTTATATGTGAATGAAGGGGAAGTAGACAATTGCAAAAAGGATAATACTGTATATGCAAAATTACCTAGTGATTATAATGCAATAAGTGATGGGGATATATTAGATTTCAACAATATTAATGTTAAATGTCTACACACTCCAGGGCATAGTAAAGGTGGAATGTGCTTCTTAGTTGAAGATAATGTATTTACTGGAGATACTTTATTCCAAGGTTCAATTGGAAGAACAGATTTTATAAGTGGAAATTATGATACACTTATAAGTAGTATAGAAGAAAAACTTATGGTATTAGATAAGAATACTAAAGTATATCCAGGGCATGGACCAAGTTCAACAATTATTTACGAAAGAATGAGAAATCCTTTCTTACAGTAGGGAGAGAAAATGGAAATTAAAATTAAATTAAATGACCTTAAATATAGATATGACGTATATCAAATGTTTAATATATATTTTTCGTTAGATGAAATTAAATTTGAAGATAATGGGGAATATGTTGTAGAAGTGCTTGAAGATGAAGTTAAATTTTCTTATAAAGATTTTAATAAATCTGTAAAAATCGGAGAAAAAATTAAGGAAGATATAAAGAGATTAGTCTTTATGTCATTAAAAGAATTAACTAATGAAGAATATCCTTGGGGTATATTAGTTGGAATTAGACCTTCTAAAATTGCTTTAAAATATTTAGAAGAAGGTAAGAGTGAAGAGGAAATTATAAAAATCTTTAAAGAAAAGCATTTAGCTTCAGAAGAAAAGGCAAAACTATGTATAGAAGTAGCAAAAACTGAAGAGAAATTTGTAAATGATGATGAAAAAAAGATATCTATTTACATAGGAATGGCATTTTGTCCCACTAGATGTTTTTATTGTTCATTCACTGCGAATTCAATTTTAGGAAGTAAAAAATTGGTTAATCCATATTTAGAAGCTTTAACTTATGAAATAAGAAAAATTAGCGAATACGTTGAAGAAAGAAACTTAAAAATTGAAACAGTATATTTTGGTGGAGGCACACCAACAGCAGTAAATAATGAAGAATTTGAAAATATTATGAAAGAAGTGTATAATGCTTTTGTAAAAAATAAAAACATTTTGGAATTTACAGTTGAATGCGGCAGACCAGATAGTATAACAGTTGAAAAACTTCAAACAATGAAAAATTATAATGTTACAAGAATAAGCATAAATCCTCAGACTATGAATGATGATACATTAAAGGCAATAGGAAGAGGACATAATGTAAATGATGTAAAAGAAAAGTTTAATCTTGCAAGACAGATGGGCTTTAATGATATAAATATGGATATTATAATTGGATTACCTGGTGAAGGATTAGATTATGTTAAGACTACATGTGATGAGATTTATAATCTTAAACCAGATAGTTTAACAGTACATGGACTTTCTTTAAAAAGAGCATCTATACTTTATGAAAACTTTATTTTAAAGAAAGGTATACAAGTAAAGAAGCAAGAAGAGTTGGCTTCTATGTATAATGAAAGTATGGAACTTGCTAAAAAGTTAGGACTAAAACCGTATTATATGTATAGACAAAAAAATATGGTTGGAAATATGGAGAATTTAGGATATTCTAAAGAAGGTAATGAATGTATATATAATATTCAGATGATTGAAGATAAGCAAACTATAATAGCTTTAGGTGCAGATGCTGTAACTAAAGTAGTATTTTTAGAAGAAGATAGAATAGAGCGATTTGGAAATATAAAAGATATCAAAGAATATTCAAATAGAATAGAAGAAATGGTAAATGGTAAAATTAATTTATTAGATACCCTTTATCGTAATTAGGAGGAAAAGTAGGATGGATATACAAGCACCTAAAGGTACAAAAGATATGTTACCTCAAGATGCGTATAAGTGGCAATATGTTGAAAATACGTTCAAGGAGATAGCAAAATATTATGGAATGAGAGAGTTAAGGACTCCAATGTTTGAACATACTGAACTATTTAAAAGAGGTGTAGGAGATACAACAGATATTGTTCAAAAAGAAATGTATACTTTTAATGATAAAGGGGATAGAAGCATAACATTAAAGCCAGAAGGAACGGCACCTGCTGTTAGAGCTTTTATTGAAAGCAGATTATTTAATGAGGTTCAACCAACAAAATTATATTATGTTACACCATGTTTCAGATATGAAAATGTACAAAAGGGAAGATTCCGTCAGTTCCATCAATTCGGTACTGAAATATTTGGATCTAAAGAACCTTCAATGGATGCTGAAGTAATTGCTTTTGCAATGAATGTTTTAAAAAAGTTAGGATTAAGCTCTTTAAGCCTAAATATAAATAATTTAGGATGCCCAAGTTGTAGACCTAAATATAATGAAGCATTAAAGCAATATTTAAAAGAGAATTATGATAATTTATGTGATTTATGTAAATCTAGATTTGAAAAGAATCCAATGAGAATTTTAGATTGTAAAAATCATAAATGTAATGAAATAACTAAGAATGCACCAATAATATTAGATTTTATGTGTGATGAGTGTGATACTCACTTTACAAAGGTAAAAGAGTATTTAGATGCATTAAGTATTCCATATAAAGTTGATCCAGGTATAGTTAGAGGATTAGACTATTATACTAAAACTATTTTTGAAATTTTAAATGATGATTTCACAGTTTGTGGTGGTGGTAGATACGATAAGCTAATAGAACAACTTGGTGGACCTGAGATGCCTGCTGTTGGCTTTGGTATGGGTGTAGAGAGATTAATAATGATTTTAGAAAAGGAAGGTATTGAGATTCCAAACGAAATTCTTTTTGATCTTTACATTGGAGCTAGAGGAGAGGAAGCAAAGCTTGCTGCATTTACTTTAGCAAATAAATTAAGAGAAGTAGGTATAAAAACAGAAGTAAATCATATGGGAAGAAGCATAAAAGCAGAAATGAAGTATGCTAATAAAATAGGTGCTGCATTTACAACAATTTTAGGTGATGACGAACTTCAAAATAAAGTAATCAAACTTAAGAGAATGAGTGATGGAGAACAATTTGAAGTAAGTTTAGATCATATAGAAGAAATAGTTAATGTAATAAGATAATTAGGAGGAAATGACGATGGGTGAAGCTTTAAATGGCTTAAAAAGAAGCCTTATGTGTGGAGAACCTAGAGAAACTAATATAGGACAAAAAGTTACTCTTATGGGATGGGTTCAAAGAAATAGAAAATTAGGAGGTCTACAATTTATAGATCTTAGAGATAGAACTGGAATAATGCAAATAGTTTTTGGTGAAGAAATAAATGCTGAAAGCTTTGAAAAAGCAAAAGCTGTAAGACCAGAGTACTGTATAGCAGTTACAGGAGAAATAGTTAAGAGACAATCTCCTAATGAAAATATGGCAACTGGTATGGTTGAGTTAATGTGTGAAAGTATAAAAGTTCTTTCAGAATCTGAAACTCCTCCAATATATATAAAGGAAGATTTAGATGCAGCAGAGAATATAAGACTAAAGTATAGATATTTAGATCTTAGAAGACCTGACATGCAAAGAATTTTTATGATTAGAAGTAAAGCGGCTATGGCAGTAAGAAATTACTTAAGTGATAATGGTTTCTTAGAAGTTGAAACTCCAATACTAACTAAGAGTACACCAGAAGGAGCTAGAGATTATTTAGTTCCATCAAGAAACTATCCAGGAATGTTCTACGCACTTCCTCAATCACCTCAAATATTTAAACAATTATTAATGGTATCTGGATTTGATAGATACTTCCAAATAGCTAAATGTTTTAGAGATGAAGATTTAAGAGCAAATAGACAACCAGAGTTTACTCAAATAGATTTAGAAATGAGTTTTGTTGAGCAAGATGATGTAATGGCTATGAATGAAGGTCTTGTAGCCCATGTATTTAAAGAGGTATTAGGTCATGAAATAAAACTTCCAATTAGAAGAATGCCATTTAAAGAAGCTATGGAAAAGTACGGTTCAGACAAACCAGATTTAAGATTTGGAATGGAAATAACTGATATAACAGAAGCTGTTAAAGATATGGATTTTGTAGTATTTAAATCTGCTATAGAAAATGGTGGATCTGTTAGAGCTTTATGCTTAAAAGGTGGAGCTGATTTAGGAAGAAAGCAATTAGATAAATTAGTTGATTTTGTTAAGACATATAAAGCTAAAGGGCTTGCTTGGATTCAACTTAAAGAAGAAGGGAATAAATCTTCTATAGCTAAATTCTTAACTGATGAAGTTACAGAGAACATAGTTAAAACTATGGGAGCTGAAAATGGAGATGCAATACTTATGGTTTCTGATAAAAATTCTGTTGTATTCCAAAGTTTAGGTGCACTTAGATTAGAATTAGCTAAACAATTTGATTTAATTAAAGATAAATCAGAATTTAACTTCTGTTGGATTACAGAATTCCCATTATTTGAATATGATGAAGAAGAGGGAAGATATTTTGCAGCTCACCATCCATTTACAGCACCAATGGATGAAGATTTAGATATGTTAGAATCAAACCCAGGAGCAGTTAGATCTAAGGCATATGACTTAGTTCTTAATGGTGAAGAGCTAGGTGGAGGATCAATAAGAATACATGATTCAAACTTACAAACAAGAATGTTCAAAGCTTTAGGATTTACAGAAGAATCAGCTCAAGAAAGATTTGGATTCTTAATAGATGCATTTAAGTTTGGACCACCACCACATGGAGGATTAGCATTTGGACTTGATAGAATGGTAATGTTCTTATCTGGAACAGACAATATTAAAGATGTTGTTGCATTCCCTAAAAACCAAAATGCATACTGTTACTTAAGTGAAGCACCAAACGTAGTTGATCAAAAACAATTAGATGAATTAGGAATTGCTAAAGTAGATAAAGCTAAATAATTGTAAGAGAGCTAAAGGAGATAACTTTAGCTCTTTTGTATTAATGAAGTTTACTTTTATAATCTGTTTTACAAAAGTACAAGGATAAAAAATTATATTTTGTATAAAATATATATTGTACTTACTATAGTAAAGATAGGAGGAACTTAAGATGAAAAAAGGTCCTATGAAAAATGTTAAGAGAAAACTTCATAAAGGTAAATTAAAAGGAAATCTTTTAGTTGAAATGGCTGATGATTTTATGGACTTAATTTCAAA
>OLNJ01000591.1_pt1 | contig 28196 bp, 24 predicted proteins | sample 1672191 | NCBI WGS metagenome assembly OLNJ01 (sample SAMEA3136657, study PRJEB25190) | human gut metagenome | biome: human gut; feature: human-associated habitat; material: faeces | place: Austria | collected 2013 | reverse complement strand
TTTATATTAATAGCTGTTTTTATGGTGGATATAAAAAGATTATTAATTATAGTCATTATATCAAGTATTACAACTATACTATTTAATAAGTATTGTAATAGTAAAATAAATGGAATAACAGGAGATTCTTTAGGTGCAAATAATGAATTGGTAATGTTAATTTTATTAATTGTTTTAAGTTGTAATTTTTAATTTTAAATAAAAGTATTGCTAATTTATAATATCTACAATATAATGAGTGAGGAAAATTATATAGAAATTTAGGTGCCTTCGTAAAAGAAGGGTAAAAGGGAATGTAGTAAAAGCTACAACAGCCCCCGCTACTGTGATTGAGGACAAACTTTCAAACATACCACTCTAAGATTTAGGGGAAGGTGAAAGTGAGGATGATTCATAAGTCAGGAAACCTGCCTAGATGGATTCTAAGAGCTTTCGGAGGGAGAGACTACTAGGGAGAAAATTCGTTTATATTATGCTAATAAAAATATTGGCATTTTTATGTGATGAATAGAGGGTATATAGGAATAAATATACCCTTAACTATAGTAGTACACTAACCGTGTACTACTTTTTTTTCTAGAGAATTTCTAAATTAGAGGAAATTTCTACTTATATACGCTCGTAGTAGATATTTCACTTGCTAAAATAATGATTTAGAGCGTTATTTAAAGGAGGGATAAAATTGGCAAAGATAATGATACAAGGTACTGGATCATCGGTTGGTAAAAGTATATTAGTTGCGGCTTTATGTAGGATATTCACCCAAGATGGGTATAAAGTATGTCCTTATAAATCTCAAAATATGTCTTTAAATTCCTATATTACTTTAGATGGTAAAGAGATGGGAAGAGCTCAAGTATTACAGGCCTATGCATCAGGAATAGAACCCGAAGCTTATATGAATCCAATTCTTTTAAAACCAACCAGTGATAGAAAATGTCAAGTAATAGTAAATGGTAAAGTATTTCTAAATACTGATGCAAAGGGCTATTATAATTTAAAAGATGAATTTAAAGTTATGCTTAAGAATGACTTTGAAAAAATTGAAGAAAACTTTGATATTGTTGTTATGGAAGGTGCTGGTAGCCCTGCTGAAATTAACTTAAGAGAAAATGATATAGTTAATATGGGAATGGCAGAACTAGTTGATGCACCAGTAATAATTGTTGGAGATATCGATAAAGGTGGAGTGTTCGCATCTTTAGCTGGAACTTTACTTTTACTTAGTGACTCAGAAAAAGAAAGAGTTAAAGGTGTAATAATAAATAAATTTAGAGGAGATATTGATCTTCTAACACCTGGAATTGATATGCTAACTGATATTATTCATAAGCCAACACTAGGAGTTGTACCACATTTTACTTTGAACTTAGAAGATGAAGATGGATTTATGGCTTCATCTATTGAAAGAGAAGGTAGAGGAGATATAGATATAGCTGTTATTCATTTACCTCATATATCAAATTTTACGGATATTGATGCTTTAAAGGTTGAAGAGGATGTAAGTGTTAGATTTATTTCTAAGGCTAATGACTTTGGAGATCCTGATTTAGTAATCTTACCAGGTAGTAAAAATACAATAGATGATTTAATTTATTTAAGAAATTCTGGATTAGAAGAAAAATTATTAGAATACAGTAAATTAGGCAGAATACTAGGTATTTGTGGTGGATATCAGATGTTAGGAGAAGAGATATTAGATCCACATAAAGTTGAAAGTGAAAATTTAAGTGTAAAAGGAATTGGTATAATTCCGTGTATTACAAAGTTAACTACAGAAAAAACGATGACCAGATCAGAAGGTATAACTTCTTTAGGTGACAAAGTATATGGATATGAAATTCATATGGGTGAAACAATAGCCAAAGGTGAATATAATTATTTCGTAAACTTAACTAGTTCTAATGGAGAAGAAACTAGCATTAATGATGGATATATAAGTGAAGATAGAAAGATAATGGCAACATATCTTCATGGAGTATTAGATAGTAGCTCTTTTAGGGAAACTATTTTAAACGCTATTAGAAGAGAAAGAGGATTAATCGAAAAGAAGTCATCAAAATATGAAGCAATACGAGATAAAGAAATAGATAAACTAGCTTCTATTGTTAGAGAAAGTATAGATATAGATAGTATCTATAATATTATGGGGATAAAAAGATGATAGACTTTTTACTATTAAACTTAATATCCATTGGGATTGCAATTGTAGTTGATTTTATAATTGGAGATCCATATGGATTTCCACATCCAGTAATATATATGGGAAAATTCATCTCAACTTTAGAAAAGTATTTTAGAAAAAAAGCTAAGGATGATAAAGAACTAAAAAAATATGGTGGATTTATCTTTCTTATAGTTAGTTTTACTACGTATCTAATTACATTTTTAATAGTAAATTTATTTAGTTTCAATAAAATGATTTATATATTATTAAATAGCTTTTTACTTTATACAACAGTAGCAGCTAAGTGTTTAAAGATAGAAAGTGAGAAGGTTTATAAAGCATTAGATGACGTAGATATAAAAAAAGCTAGGCTTATGCTTTCATATATCGTTGGAAGAGATACGACTTATTTAGAAGAAAATGAAATAGTAAGAGCTGCGGTAGAGACTGTAGCTGAAAATACATCAGATGGTGTTATAGCTCCACTTTTCTATGGAATTATAGGAGGAGCACCTTTAGCAATGATGTATAAAGCTATAAATACTATGGATTCTATGCTTGGATATTTAACAGAAAAGTATAAATATATTGGGTATTTTCCAGCAAAGCTAGATGATATAGCTAACTTTATTCCAGCAAGGATTACAGGGGTGGCTATGTGTATTTCATCACCAATAGTTGGAGGGAATATTATAAGGGCATTTAGAATTATGATAAGAGATAGAAAAAATCATAAAAGCCCAAATTGTGCTTATCCTGAAGGAGCGGCAGCTGGAGCTATGGATATAAGATTAGGTGGAACTAATATCTATTTTGGAGAAGTAATAGAAAAGCCTACAATAGGCGATAATATAAAACCGATAAATAGAAAACATATAAAAGAATGTAATAAGCTTATGATAGTAAGTGAAATATTATTTTTTATCTTTAGCATTTGTATAGTAGGAGTAATTAACTTATGAACAAAACATTGACTAGTCATGGTGGAGATATATATACAGAAGGGTTATTAAAAGGTAAGGAGCTTATAGATTATAGCTCTAATATAAATCTTTTAGGTGTACCTAGTAGTTTTTATGAAGGTATAAAAGAAGCAACAAACTTAATAAATTATTATCCAGATATACAATATAGATCTACTAAGGAAGCTATTATTAAATATCATAAAATTTCTATAGATAATGATAATATAATTTTAGGAAATGGTGCTGCAGAGGTATTAGACTTAGCAATATCAACATTAAAAAGTATATGTATTATTGCACCATCATTTTCTGAATATGAAATTAGTGCTAAAAAATATGGATTAGAGATTAAATATAGCTATTTAAATGGTGATATGACTTATAATTATGAAGATATTTTAGATAAATTAAAGGTATGTGATGGAATAATAATAGCTAATCCTAATAATCCAAATGGAAGTAACATTGATAAAGAAAAATTTAAGTTCATTTTAAATTATTGCGAAAAGAATGGTAAAAGAATAATTATTGATGAGGCTTTTGTTGAGTTTTCAGGAGATAAAGCTAAAAGTTTTATAGACGAAGTAAATAATTACAAATCTTTAATTATTGTTAGAGCAATTACAAAATATTTTGCCTTACCAGGAATAAGGTTAGGCTGGGCAATAAGCTCTGATAAAAAAATACTTAGTAAACTTAGAGGAAAACAATTGCCTTGGAATATAAATACATTTGCTGCTTTATCCTTGAGGTATTTATTAGAAGATAGCGAGTATATAGAGAAATCTTTAAAAGTAAATATTAATGAAAAAGAATTTTTAATTCAAGAATTAAGAAAACTTAATGTAATTAATAGAGTATTTGATAGTAATAGTAATTTTGTTTTATGTAAATTAGAAAATTCAACAGATAATGAACTTTTTGAATTTGCTTTAAGCAAAGGAATACTTATTAGAAAATGTGGTAATTACAGAGGGTTAGATAGTTCTTTTATAAGATTAGCAGTAAAAAGTAGAGAAAATAATGAGATTTTATTAGATATGTTAAAATGTTTTGAGAATATTAGGAGAGACTAGATGAATTTATTAGATGATGCATTAAGTAAAATTAAACCTTTAGATCAAGAAATAATGGATAAGACATGGGAGTATTTAGATAATTTAAGTAAGCCACTTAGAAGTCTTGGAGTACTTGAAGAAATAGCTGTTAAAATATCGGGAATGACTGGTGAAGTTTTTAATAAGGTTAATAAGAAAAATATACTAATCTTTTGTGCTGATAATGGAGTTTGTGATGAAGGGGTAAGTGGATGTTCTCAAGAAGTTACAAATATAGTAACTAATAATTTACCTAATTATACAACTGGAGTTGGAATATTAGCAAAGTTTTATGGAAGTGAAATAAAAGTAATTGATGTTGGTGTAAAAGGTCAAATATCAAATTTAAATGTAGTTAATAAGAAGGTTAGAGAAGGTTCTAGAAATATGGCATTAGGAAATGCTCTTACAAGAGAAGAGGTAATTAAAGCTATAAATATAGGAATAGAATCTGTAGATATTCTTGTTAGTGAAGGATATAACCTACTAGGTACTGGAGAGATGGGAATAGGAAATACATCAACTAGTACAGCAGTTATAGCAGCTTTATTAGATTTAGATGTAGAGGATTTAGTAGGACTTGGAGCAGGTCTTACTGAAGGTGGATTAGAAAATAAAAAAAAGGTCTTAAGAAGGGCCTTAGAGTTAAATAATCCAAATAAAGATGATGTTATTGACGTATTAAGTAAAGTTGGAGGTCTTGATATTGCAAGCCTTTGCGGAAGTTTTATAGGTGCAGCAAAAAATAGAGTTCCAATAGTTATAGATGGATTAATAAGTTCAGCAGCAGCATTATGTGCATATAAGATTAATGAAACTGTTAAAGACTTTATGTTTTCATCACATAAATCTACAGAAAAAGCTATGAATGAAGTTTATAAAGAAATGAATTTAGAGCCTATGTTTGATTTAAAGATGAGATTAGGGGAAGGTAGTGGATGTCCAATTGCCTTTTCTATAATAGAGTCAGCATTAACAATTATAAAAGAAATGGATACTTTTGATAAAGCTGGCTTAGATAATGACGAAAGTAAAAATTATAAAAAGTTATATGAGGAGAGAAAAAAATATGAAAAAGACGTTTAAAAGTATTATAATGATGTTAGCTATACTAATGCTAGCTTTAGGTTTGGTAAGCTGTGGAGAAAAGAATACTATAGAAGATAATACAAGTAATGCACAAGAATCAGTTACAACATACCCGTTAACTATAACTGATACAAATGGTAATGAAGTAATTATTGAAAAAGAACCAGAAACAGTTATATCTTTAGGACCAAACGTTACTGAAATGGTTTATTCTTTAGATAAAGGTGATAAATTGGTTGGAAGAACTAAGTATTGTGATTATCCAGAGCAAGCTTTAGAAGTGCAAGAAGTAGGGACACTAACTAAGCCAAATTTAGAACTTATAGCAGAAATAAAACCAGATTTAGTTGTGGCATCTACTCACTTTACAGATGAAGCTAAAGCTAAACTTGATGAATTAGGAATTCCAACAATAGTTTTATATTCAGAAGATAGCTTTGAAGGTGTTTATAATTCAATAGAAACATTAGGGAAGATATTAAATGCCTCTCCAAAAGCAGAGGAAGTTGTCGCTGGAATGAAAGAAAAGGTAGCAGAAGTTACTAAAAAGGTAGAAGGATTAGAAGCACCAAGCATGTATTATGTAGTTGGATTTGGAGAGAAAGATTCAACAGCAGGTGGTAATACTTTTATCGGTGAAATGATTAGAATGGCTAATGGCGAAAATATTGCTGATGATTCAGAAGGATGGGGATATAGTAAAGAAAAACTTGCTGAAAAAAATCCATCAATAATAGTTTTAGCTGGTGATAATGATACAAAAGCAACTTTTGAATCAACTGATTTTTATAAAGATTTAGAGGCTGTTAAAAATGGAAAGGTTTATGAAATAGATCAAAATCTTTTAAATAGACAAGGACCAAGACTTGCTGATGGTTTAGAAGCTTTAGCTAAGATTCTTCATCCTGAAGCATTTAATTAATAAATAAAGAGGAAAAGTTTTATGAAGGATATTATTAGAAAAAATAAAGGGAAATGTTTTGTGATATTAATTATAGCTTTTGTATTTTTAACAATGATAGCAGTATCTGTAGGTTCTGCATCAATAAGTGTTAAAGATGTATTTTCTACTATTTTTACAAGGATACCCTTCATAGGTAACAAATTAGAGGGTGGGTCATTTAATACCCACGCTCTAATTATATTTAAGTTAAGAATGCCTAGAATAGTTATGGCTACTATAGTTGGGATGGGATTAGCTGTAGTTGGAGGAAGTTATCAGGCGGTCTTTAAAAATCCAATGGCAGATCCATTTATTTTAGGAATATCATCAGGAGCAGCTCTTGGAGCTACTATTTCAATACTGTTCGATTTAAAAAGTAGTTTTTTTAGTTTTAGCTTAACTACTTTATTTGCATTTATAGGTGCTATGGTCACTACATTTTTAGTTTATACTTTAGGGAGAGTTGGGAGAAGAGTTTCAACTACTAACATACTGCTTTCAGGGGTAGCAATAAGTTTCCTTATGAATGCAATGCAATCTACACTTATGATTATGAATGAGGATAAACTAGAAAGTGTAGTCTTTTGGACTATGGGAGGATTAAGCACATCAAGTTGGAAAACAATATCTATTGTGGCTCCCTGCGTTATATTAGGTGTAATATATCTTACAATGCACTCAAGAGATTTAGATATTATTCTAACTGGAGATGATACAGCTAAAAGTTTAGGTGTTGATACTAATAAGCTAGTTAGAAGAGTAATAATAGTATCATCATTTATTATTGCTGCAAGCACAGCATTTAATGGGATTATTGGATTTGTAGGATTAATTATTCCGCATATTATACGAATGATTATAGGACCGGAACACAAGTATTTTTTTCCTTTTGCAGCAGTAGGAGGAGCAATGTTTTTAGTTTTAGCTGACACAGTTGCTAGAACAGTAGCTTCACCAGCAGAATTACCAATAGGAGCAGTTACAGCTATGATTGGTGCACCATACTTTATATTCTTATTGAATAAACATAAGAAAGGATAGAATAGAATGAAATCGTTAGTACATATTGATAATATAAAATTTTCTTATGATGAAAAAGAAGTATTAAAAGGAATAACCTTAAAGTTTAATAAAGGTAAGTTCTATTCTATAATTGGTCCTAATGGATGTGGTAAGACTACATTAATTAAAAATATAAGTAGTTTGTTAGCTCCTAATAAAAGCACTATATTCATAGATAATAAAGATTTAATTTCTATGACTCCGAAGGAAATAGCGAAGATATTAGCATCAGTTCCTCAAAATATCCATATTAACTATGAATTTAAAGTATATGATGTAGTAATGATGGGAAGAGTGCCTCATAAAGGTAGATTTGAAGGATATAATAAAAAGGATAGAGAAATAGTAAAAAAGGCTATGGACAAAGCTGATATATGGAAATTCAAAGATAAATTAGTTACTGAGTTAAGTGGTGGAGAATTACAAAGAGTAGTTGCAGCAAGGGCTTTAGCACAAGATACAGATATTATTTTGTTAGATGAGCCTACATCTCATTTAGACTTACAGTATCAAATCGAGTTTTTAAAAATATTTAAAGATATATGCAATGATAAAGTTATTATCGCAGTACTTCATGACTTAAATTTAGTATCGTTGTTTAGTGATGAAATAATTATGCTAAAGGATGGAGAAGTCATTGATATTGGTGAAGCTGATAAGGTTATGACAAGAGAAAACATAAAAAAGGTATATAATATAGATGTAGAAATTTATAATGATAACAATAGGAGATATATACTTCCAATAATATAGTATTTCTGTTATTTAGATTATTATAATTTGAGATGACAAAAATATGGCTAAGGTTATATAATATGACTTTAGCTATATTTTTTATTAAAATATATGATTTACTTATAGAAGTTAAAGAGGGAAAGTATGAAGATAATTGAAAGATACCCTGGAAGTGTTGGGGAAGTAATTCAAGGGAAGTGTAATGAAATAGATATTTTGTTATCATGTCCTATAAATTTATATACGAAGATAGTATTATCAGATGAAGTTGAAAGAGAAAATGAAAGCTTTTATTTAAAGTCTTATAAATTTATAGATAATATTTTAGAAGAATGGGGATATAAAGGTAAGAAAGTAGGAGTAGCTATAAATTCAACAATTCCTAAAGGAAAAGGTTTTGCTAGTAGTACAGCAGATTTATGTGCAATTTATAATGGATTACTAAAGTTAACAGATAGAAGTTTTAATGAAGAAGAACTTATAAGACACTGTTTAAAAATAGAACCTACAGATAGCATTATATTTGATAAAGCTACAATTTTTGATTATAAAGAAGGTGCAGTTAAAGAAAAGGTTGGTAGCTATTTTAAATTTTATGTATTATGCTTTATTGGAAAAAATATTGTGGATACTGTAGAGTATAATGGTAAGAAATTAGAGCCATTAAAAGATATAAATGATTTACTTATTGACCTAAGAGAAGCATTTGAAAATAGAGATACTAAAAAATTAGCTAAGGTATCTACTGAAAGTATAATTAGAAACCAACATAGGTTAAAGTATGATATTTTAGAAGAGATACTAGAAATAAAGAAGTTAACTGGTGGACTAGGTATAATTGGAGCTCATAGTGGAGATATGTTAGGAATAATTTTTGATAGCATAGATGATGAAAAAATGAAAGAGATTGAAAAGAGTGAGATTATAGGGTATGAAAAAATCATTGTTGAAACATTAGATGCTATTAACTAAAATAGATAATGAATGATAAAATTAAATTATATGACTGTAATTTAAGAAAATAGGTATAATAATTTTACCTATATGAATAATATTAAATGTAATCATACTAGATAAACAGTTATCTAAATGTGATTATGAGGCGTTGCAAAAAGATGCAACGTCTTTTCTTATATAGGACTTAGGAGGAAATTTCATGGTAGATATTGCGATGTTAGGAACAGGTGGAGGAATGCCTATGGTTGAAAGGTATTTATCTGCAGCTCTTATAAACTTCAAGGGAAGAAAGATACTTATTGATTCAGGTGAGGGAACTCAAGTTTCTATGAGAATTCTTGGATGGGGATTTAAGAACATTGATGTAATATGTATAACTCATAGTCATGGCGATCATATTGTAGGATTACCAGGACTTTTAGCTACTATAGGAAACTCTGGAAGAGAGGAGCCAATCATAATTTTAGGGCCGAAAGGAATAAAGGATGTTATTCAAGGACTTAGAGTAATATGTCCATATTTACCATATGAACTTATAATAATTGAAAATCCATATAATATAAAATTATCAGTTAAAAAGGACAAAATTAGTTTTGAGGATAGATTTGAAGGAGATATTGTTATAAATAGTTTAGAACTAGAGCATTCATCACCATGCATTGGATATAATTTTTATATTAATAGAAAACCTAAATTTGATGTTGATAAAGCAGTGAGAAATAAAGTTCCTAAAAATCTGTGGAGTTTATTACAGAAGGAAGAGATAGCGAAAGAAAATAATATAGTATATACAAAAGATATGGTTTTAGGAGATATAAGAAAAGGAATTAAAATTAGTTATATTACAGATAGTAGACCAATAGAAAGTATAATAAGGTTTATTTCAGATAGTGATCTTTTTATATGCGAAGGAACATATGGAAGTGATGAAGATAGAGATAAAGCTATAAAAAATAAGCATATGACATTTGCTGAAGCAGCCACTTTAGCAAAAGAAGGAATGGTAAAGGAACTATTGTTAACTCATTTTAGTCCATCACTACTTCAACCATCAATGTATTTAAATAATGCTACTAATATATTTAACAATACTGTAATAGCTCATGATAGGATTATAAAAACAATAAAATTCTCTGAATGATTAGTAAGCTAGATAATATCGTAAATGTTTATATTTATGAAAATATGGCAAAATATTAATGTAATATGGTTATAAAAGGAGAAAAAAGCATGTCACATGTAGTAGGAAAATCAGCATACAAAAGTTTAGAGGAAAGACTAAATAGGTTTCCACAAGGAGCGCCAGCATCTGAAACGCTTTATAAAATACTTGAAATGCTTTTTGACAAAAGAGAAGCTGAACTTGTAGCACAACTCCCTATTAAAGCCTTTACTGCAGAAAAAGCAGCAAATATATGGGGGATGAAGGTAGTAGAAGCTACAAAAATATTAGATAAACTAGCGAGTAGAGCTATACTTTTAGATATAGAGCATGAGGGTAAAAGAACTTTTTTATTGCCACCTCCAATGGCTGGTTTTTTAGAGTTTAGTATGATGAGAACTAGAGGGGATATAGATCAAAAGCTTTTAGGAGAATTGTATTATCAATATATGAATGTTGAAGAGGACTTTATTAAAGAATTATTTTATAGTGCTGATACTAAACTTGGAAGAGTCTATGTTCAGGAAAGTGTTTTAAGCTCAGAAAATTCAGTAGAAGTTTTAGATTATGAAAGAGCATCACATATAATAAAAACAGCCACAGACATAGGAATAAGCACTTGTTATTGTAGGCATAAGATGCAACATGTTGGAAAGGCATGTGATGCACCAATGGATATATGTATGACATTTAATAATACTGCATCTTCATTAATTAAACATGAATTTGCAAGAAAAGTTGATGTATCAGAATGTTTAGAGCTTTTAGAAGTTGCATATGAAAATAACTTAGTTCAATGTGGTGAAAATGTTAGAAAAGGTGTAAACTTTATTTGCAATTGTTGTGGATGTTGTTGCGAAGCTATGGTAGCTGCAAAAAAGTTTGGAGTAATGCATCCAGTTGAAACGACCAATTATATTGCTAATATAGATAAAAATTCTTGTGTGAATTGTGGTAAATGTATTAAAGCATGTCCTGTAGGTGCAATAAAGAGGGTAACGATAAATGAAGGTACTCCTATGGAAAAAGTTGTAGCAAAAGTAGATGAAGATTTGTGCTTAGGATGTGGAGTATGTGTTAGAAATTGTTTTAAAAATAGTATATGTCTAAAATCAAGAGGAAAGAGAATAATAACTCCAGCAACTTCAGTTCATAGAGTTGTACTTATGGCAATTGAAAAAGGACAATTGGCAAATTTAATTTTTGATAATAGAGCTTTAGTAAGCCATAGGGCCATGGCTGCTATATTATCATCTATACTTAAGCTTTCACCTGTAAAAAAAGCAATGGCAAGCGAACAAATGAAATCAATATATTTAGATAAATTATTAAGTATTTAATATAGTAATTATATCAATGAGAGATGTTTTACGGTATTAGTTAGTAAAATTCTTGAAAGATAAAACAGTTAAAAAATTTATAAATTTTTATAAGAAGCCAGGGAAAAACCTGGCTTTATTTGTATATAGATTAATATAGCGAAGTAGCATATATTCGACAAAAAACATATATTATTTACGGAAATGTAATAATAGGAAGAATTTATCTATGAGTATACTAAGTAAATTATTGTATTGTAGTATAATTACTACAGGTGGAATTGTTGAGAATAAGTTTAATAGAGAAACAAAAAATGCTGAGAATGTAAACAAGGAAATATTATTAAAAATATTGAAGAGAAATGCTAAAAGTGAAATAGGTATAAAATATGATTTTCAAAATGTAAAATCAATAGAAGATTATATAAGACAAGTTCCTTTAAGTAATTATCTTGATTATGAAAACTATATAGATAGAATGGCAAATGGAGAGAAAAATATCTTGGTTTCTGAGGAGGTAGAGTATTTTGGACATACATCAGGAACTACAGGAAAACAAAAACTAAATCCAGTTACTAAAAGTGGAAGAATGGCAGCATCAAAATATATGGCGATTCTTTCACAAAGGTTTGTATATAATAACTTTAGGGAAAGCTTTAAATATGGGAAAGGGCTTATGTTTGCAGATACAGTTACTACAACATACACTAAGTCAGGAATACCAATATGCTCAGCAACTTCAGGTGGAATGAAGAAAATTAAGGGCTTAATACCATATATGTATACATCACCTTATGAAGTTATGGAGGTTAAAGATAAAGAGGCACAGATGTATTTACATTTGTTATTTGCATTAAAAGAAAGAAAGTTATCTTATATAACTAGCGTATTTATATCAAATGTTTTGGACTTATTAAGGTTTTTAGAAGAGAAAATAGATTTATTAGTTATGGATATTAGAAAAGGGAGAATAAATAAGAGCTTAAATATAGATGATATCACAAGAGAAAAACTAAAAAAATATATTAAACCAGATGCTGCCAGAGCTGATAAAATAGATATTGAAAGAAAAAGAGGTTTTAAAGGGATATGTAAAAGAATATGGCCTGAAATAACTTATATTGCTTGTGTAGCTGGAGCTAACTTTTCTATATATGATGAAAGAGTTAATTATTATACAGGTAATTTGCCAATATATTCTACAGCTTATGCAGCAACGGAAGCTACAATGGGAATTAATCCGTATATTGATAAGATAAGGTACGTAATTATTCCTGATACAGTATTTTATGAATTTATTTCTGTTAAAGATGAAAATAAAGAAATTGATAAGACGTATAGATTGAATGAGCTTAAATTAGGAGAAAAATATGAGATTGTTATAACTAATCAAGCAGGTTTGTATAGGTACAAGCTTGGAGATGTAATTAAGGTTGTTGGAAATTATAATAATTGTCCAGAGATAGAGTTTTTATATAGAAAAAATCAAGTTCTAAATATGGTTTCAGAGAAGACTACAGAAGAACATTTAACTATATCTATACAAAATACTGTAAAAAAGTTGAATTTATCTTTGGTAGATTATACTACGATTGAAGATACAACTATAAGTCCTGGTAGATATATATTTTATTTTGAGTTTAAAGATGATATATCAAGAAGAAATATGATAGAGTTTGAAAATGTTTTAGATAAAGAGTTACAAAGAGCTAACTTAGCTTATGGTAGATTTAGAAACAATAATAGATTAGCTAAAGTAAAAGTAAAGGTAGTAAATGGTGGAACATTTAATATAATTAAAGAATCTTTGATAAAGAAAGGTATATCAAAAAATCAAATTAAAATGCCACGAGTAATAAATGATAAGAAAGAAATATTGAAAATTTTGATGTCTAAAACTATTTAAAGGGTACGTAAGTGCCCTTTTTGTACAAAAATATTAATATTCTCCTATGAAATAGAATATATAAGGTAATTAACAATATATTTAATAATGAAATAAGTATAGTAATTTTAAAAAATAATTAGGAGGTAGATTTATTGGGGAATATTAGTGATTATATCAAGATTGCAGGAATAATTATTGGGGTAATATTATGTTTATGGTTCTTACTTTGGATTTTTGGATTAAGAATTATAGACAATGATAAAGTGGGAATTGTAGAAAAATGGTGGAGTAGAAAAGGATCATTAAAGGAGCAAATAATAGCTTTAAATGGAGAAGCAGGGTATCAACCAGAATTATTAAGAGGAGGTATTCATTTTAGAACTCCTTTAATTTACAAGATTCATGTTGTACCTTTAGTTACTATTCCACAAGGAAAAGTAGCTTATGTATTCGCTAGAGATGGTAAAGCACTTGAACCTACACAGACTTTAGGAATGGTTGTAGAAGAGAGCAATAACTTTCAAGATGTAAGAGGATTTTTGATGAATGGTGGTCAAAAAGGACCTCAAAGAGGAATTATAAGAGAAGGTACTTACGCATTTAATTTAGCACAGTTTGTTATTATAACTGAAACTGTTACGTATTGTCTAAAAACAGGAACTAAAGCAGAACAAGAAACATTAAAGGCGATGGCTAAGTTAATTCATGAAAGAAAAGGGTTTGAGCCAGTTATTATTCAAGGTAATGCTGATTTAGTTGGAATAGTTACTGTTCATGATGGTCCTTCACTAGGAGGAGAAAATATAATATGTCCTACTGTTGGAGATGATGCAGCTGATCCTAATTATCATAATAACTTTCAAGATATAGATGCATTTTTAAGAGCCGGAGGTTTTAGAGGGAGACAATATCAAGTTTTAGCTGATGGTACTTACTTTATAAATAGGTTATTTGCTACTATTGAATTTATTCCTAAGGTAGTAATTCCAGTAGGGTTTGTAGGTGTAGTAGTATCTTATACAGGATCAAAGGGAGAAGATTTTTCAGGAGTAGATTATAAACATGGTGAGTTGGTGAAAAAAGGATATAGAGGCGTTTGGAATGAACCTCTAATGCCAGGAAAATATGCCTTTAATACTTACGCAGGTAATATAATTAAAGTCCCTACTACAAATGTAATTTTAAAATGGATATCTAATCAAATAGGAAATCACAAATATGATGAAAATCTTAAAGAAGTTAGTTTAATCACTAAGGATGCATTTGAACCTAACTTACCTTTATCAGTTGTATTTCATATAGATTATAGAAAAGCACCGTTAGTTATCCAAAGATTTGGAGATATAAAGATGCTGGTAGATCAGACTTTAGATCCAATGATTTCAGCATATTTTAAGAACATTGGTCAAACAAAAACATTAATTGAATTAATTCAAGAACGTAATGAGATTCAAGCTCAAAGTTCAAAAGAGATGCAAGAAAAGTTCGGACATTATAACTTAGAGTTAGAAGAAGTATTAATAGGAACACCAGCAAGTCCAAAGGTAGGAAATGAGATAGAAACTATATTAACACAATTAAGAAGTAGACAGATAGCAAGAGAGCAACTTCAGACTTATGAAACTCAACAAAAAGCAGCTGAGAAAGAAAAGGAATTAAGAGAAGCAGAGGCAGTTGCAAAGCAACAAACTACATTAACAGAGTCTGATATAAATATTATGATTCAAGAAAATCAAGGGAAAGCAGAACTTATGAAAGCAAGACAAGATGCGGAAAAGATACAAAAGTTATCTGAGGCCGATGCATATAAAGTTAAAAAGGAAGCAGAGGCAGAAGCGTTTAAGATTAAGATTACAGCTGAAGCAGAAGCTGATAAGGAGGCTAGAGTAGGTATATCAAAGGCTATAGCTGCTAAGGAACAGGTTAGTGCTTATGGAGGTCCACAATATAAAGTTGTTAGTGATGTAATGGCTTCATTTGCAAATGCTATTAAAGAAGGAAAAATAGATATAGTTCCTAAGACATTAGTAAGTACAGGAAGTAATACAGAAAATGGAGGAGCAAATGCTTTTGAATCTTTAATAATGCTTTTGTTAAGTGAGAAGTTTACTGAAGGAGAGTTTATTAAAGAGATTGATGAAGTAGAACAAATAAAAAAGATTAAAGATGAAATTATGAATCAAATATCGAATATGGAGAGTTCATTAAAAGATGAAAATATAAGAGATTAATTAAGTAGCATATTGTTTAATAATTGAATGATTTATCGATAATAGATGTCAAATATGATTATATTTAAAGAAGTAAATATACAAGTTGATAATTAAGTTTATAGGATATAAAAAATAATAGATTATATAAAATAAATTGAGTAAGTAATGAATATATTCCGTTTTCTTGGGGATAAATAATATTGAAAAAAGTACTTTACTCACTTTTAGTACTTTTAAGTTCCAAGTTCCAAGGAGGAAAGAAAAATGACAGATAAAACATTAGTATGTAGAGATTGTGGTCAAGAATTTGTATTTACAGTAGGAGAACAAGAATTCTACAAAGAAAAAGGATTCACTAATGAACCTACAAGATGTGCTGCTTGCAGAAGAGCTAAAAAAGAACAAAACAATAGAAGATAATTAGTCTTTTGTTCTAACATCGTATTGAAAGATATAGTTTATTTTTCAATACGATTTTTTTTGCTTTATATTATGTTTGCTAAAAATCACATTATGACAAAAAAACTCATATGTATATCTTATACGAGATGAGGAGAAAGTGATATGAACAAAAGAGTATTTTTAGCTAAAGAAGATCAATATTATAGTAAATTAGGGATTGGTAAGAAAGTAGATATATGGGAAGATGGCCTTAGAACGTCAGGAGATAGGGGTTCATATGAATGGTGGTATTTTGATGCTGAATATAATAATGGGTGTAGATTTGTAGTAATATTTTATACAAAAGATAGATTTGATGTTAAAGGACCAGGGAAGCCAACAGCTACTTTAGATGTCACCTTACCAAATGGTCAAACAATTTGTAGAACAATAACAGAAGAAAATAAAAATATAATACATGCATCAAGAGAACGATGTGATGTAAAAATAGGAGATAGCTTTATAAAATATCAAGATGGAAATTATTACATTCATTTTGAAGACACATTAGTACAGTATGATTGTGTTATGAAAAGTACTCTTCCTATGTATAGACCTAAAACAGGTTATACATTTTTTGGAGAAAACGAAAATCTTTATTTTGGATGGTTAGTACCGCAACCAAGTGCAGAAGCTTCAGGACAAGTAAAAGTTAATGGATTAAGCATGAAGCTAGAGGGTAATGGATATCACGATCATAATTGGGGAAATGTTGAAATGGATAGAATAATAAATCATTGGTATTGGTGTCGAGCTAAGATAGGTCCTTATACAATTGTTGCTAATGATATTATTTCAGAGAAAAAATATGATTATTTAAGATCTGCTACTTTATTTATTGCAAAAAATGAAGAGGTTCTAGTGGAAGATGAGAATAAAATTAAGATTGAAAGGAATAATACAAAAGAGCATAATTTAACAGAAAAATTTATAGATAATAATATAACTTTTATTTATGTAGATGAGAATGAAACAAAGTATACGATAGAATTCATAAGAGAGAAGGATATTTTTGCATCATCTCTTTTAAATGTTATGGGATTATCTTATAGTGAAATTTTATTTTCAGTATCAAGAGGAATAAATCCAACTTATCTTAGATGTATTGGAAAAGCTAGATTAACAATAGAATCATCTAAAGGAAAAGAGGTTTTAGAAAGTGATGCTTTGTGGGAGCAAATGTTTTTTGGAAATAATAAAATAGCATATATAGCTAAAGAGTAAGAAAAAATAGTTATATAAGAAAATATAAGAGGAATACTTTTTTAGCTAGATAATAAAATTAGAATAAATATTTGACACAAATGTAATAAAATGTTAAACTTTATTTAACTTAATGTGAATTTAATATGTTTTAAACAACTTGTTGTAGAGGCCGCGATTGTCATCAGTACTATAACAGAAAGTTCAAATATGAGATTTGATAACTTCAATGTATAGGAAAGGGGCCATCGCCGAAATAAATAGATAAGAGTCTATTTATTGGGTCTATGTTTAAGAAGCATAGAACTGTCTTATGAGAATTGCCCAATTTTCATAAAGAAGAGCTACATCTTGTTGGGGCAGAAGGTTTTGTTTTATATTGTTTTAAAACAGTCATGAGTACCTTTTGCTCATGACTGTTTTTTATTTACTAACTTATATAAGTTGAATTTTAGTAAATAGGAGGATATAACATGAATTTATTTGGAACTATGAAAAAAAATCAAAATGGTAATTTAGAAATAGGTAATTGTGATGTTGTTTATCTAGCAAAAGAATATGGAACTCCGTTATATGTAGTTGATGAAGAGTTAGTAAGAAGAAACTGTAGAGTTTTTAATGATAATTTTAAAGGAAAAGGAATTGAAACAGAAGTAATATATGCCTCAAAGGCATTTTTAAACTTAGCGATTTGCAAGGTAATAGAAGAAGAAGGGTTATCTCTTGATGTAGTTTCAGGAGGGGAACTTTACACGGCTATTAGAAGTAAATTTCCATTAAGTAGGGTTTACATGCATGGAAATAATAAAACAGAAGAAGAGTTAAGATTGGCTATAGAATCAGGTATAGGAAGAATAGTAGTTGATAATAGAGATGAATTAGATTTAATTGAATATTTATGTAATGAATTAGATAAAAAAATTGAAGTTCTTTTAAGAGTAAATCCAGGAGTAGATGCTCACACCCATGAATATATACAAACATCTAAAAATGATTCAAAATTTGGAGAATCTATATTTAGTGAAGATATATATGAAGTAGTAAGAAAATTTATGAATAGTGAAAGGGTTACTTTAAGAGGATTTCATTGTCATATAGGATCACAAATATTTCAGGAAACATCTTTTTATATGAGTGTTTCAGTTATGGTTGATTTTATTAGCAAAATAAAAGAAAAATGTGATTTTGTTACCAGAGAATTAAATATGGGTGGAGGCTTTGGAGTTTACTATTCTGATGGAGATGTACCTATAGAATTAAGTAATTTCTTAAATAACATGGTGATATCAATTAAAGAAGAATGTGAAAAGCATAATTTATTAATACCTAAAATAATGATAGAACCAGGAAGATCAATTATTGCAAATGCAGGTACAACGTTATATAAGGTTGGTGGAACAAAAAAGACTTACGGTGATAAAAATTATATTTTTGTTGATGGAGGAATGACAGATAATATCAGAACTGCATTGTATGATGCAAAGTATGAAGCTGTAGTAGCTAATAAGTTCGATAATAAGGAAAAAATTGAATATACGATAGCTGGAAAATGCTGTGAATCAGGAGATATTATAGTTAAGGATATAATGCTTCCTAAAGTTGAAAGAAATGATATTTTAGCTGTTCTAAGTACTGGGGCTTATAATTATTCAATGGCTAGTAATTATAATAGGATACCTAGACCAGCAGTTGTATTTGTAAGGGATGGTATAGCGAGAATAGCAGTTAAAAGAGAGAGTTATGAAGATATTTTAAAAAATGATGTAATGTTTTAATAAGAATTTATGTTTTTTATTTAAAGTTACATTTTGATAAAGAGAGAAGATATTTCATATTATTAAAGGGGGCAATGAAATGAATATTGTAGTACAAAAATATGGGGGCACTTCAGTAGGAAGTATTGAAAAAATTAAGTTTGTGGCTAGAAGAGTTATTAACGAAAAGGAAAAAGGAAATGAAGTGGTTGTTGTAGTTTCTGCAATGGGGAAGACAACAGATAATCTTATAAATATGTCTAAAGAGATTTGTAATAATCCTAATAAAAGAGAATTAGATATGTTGCTATCTACAGGTGAACAGATGTCTATATCATTATTATCTATGGCTTTAGAGGCCGAAGGTTATAAATCTATATCACTAACAGGGTTTCAAGCGGGCATTAAAACACAAGGTATTCATACAAAAAATAAAATAGCAGATATTGACGTTAGGAAGGTAAAAAAATATTTACAAGAAGGAAAAATTGTAGTAGTAGCAGGTTTTCAAGGAATTAATGAAGATGGAGATATAACTACTTTAGGTAGAGGTGGATCAGACACTACAGCTGTTGCAATAGCTGCAAAACTAAAGTGTCCTTGCAAGATTTATACAGATGTAGATGGAATATATTCTATAGATCCTAGAGTATATAAAGAAGCAAAGAAAATTGATTATATAAGCTATGAAGAAATGATGGAAATGGCATCATTAGGTGCAGGGGTTATGGATGCGAGAGCTGTTGAAATAGGGTGTAAATATAATGTACCAATTTATGTATCATTAAATACTGGTGATGTAAAAGGAACATGGATAAAGGAGTATGATGAGAGAATGGAAGAAAGAGTTATTACTGGACTTACAATTAGTGAAAATAATTTAATGATTACTATAAATAATGTGTTATTTAAATCAAATAATATAGCAACGATTTTTGAAAGATTAGCACAAAATTTTATAAACATAGATATGATAAGTCAGACAGCACCTGCGAATGGATATGTTAATGTTTCATTTACTGCAAGCAAAGATGATTTAGAAACTATAAAAGATGTTATAACAAAAATTAAAGATGAAATTTTAGGTATTAATATATCTGTTGAATTAAATATAACTAAAGTATCTGTTATAGGAATAGGGATGATGAATCAAAGTGGAGTAACTGCAAAGGTATTTAAGATTTTTGCTGAAAATAATATAGAATTTAAACAAGTTACAACTTCAGAGATAAGTATATCATTTGCTATTGATTCTAAGGACAAGCAAAAAGCAGCAAATATTCTAGCAAAAGAATTAAATTTATAAGTTAAAATTTAAATAATCTATTGGAATACTTAAAGATATTTGAATAGAATAGTGGGGGCAAAGATGATTAAGTTTCAAAAATTTCATGGAACAGGAAATGATTTTATAATTTTAAAAGAAAGAGATTTGAATTTTGAAGATTATAGTGAGTTGGCTAAGAAAGTTTGCAATAGACATTATGGAATTGGGGCAGATGGAATGATTATTGTATCAGAATCAACTAAGGCTGATATAAGAATGAAGTTTTATAATGCAGATGGATCTATAGCTAGTATGTGTGGAAATGGTATACGATGTTTTTCAAAGTTTGTTTATGAAAATGGAATTGTAAAAGGAAAAAACTTTAATGTGGAGACTTTAGCGGGAATTATGAAGCCGGAAGTGATAGTGGAAGATGGTAAAGTAAATTTCGTAAAAGTAAATCTAGGTAAACCGATTTTTGTATCAAGTGAAATACCAGTAAGTAATGGTAATAAATATTTTATTAATGAAGAAATTAGTGTAGATGGAAGCTGCTTTAAGATAAGTTCTTTAGTAGTTGGAACGATTCATACAGTATTATTTGTTGATGATTTTAATGATTTAGATATAAAAGCAGTTGGACGAGCAATAGAATATAATGATATATTTCCAATAAAAACAAATGTTAATTTTTGCAAGGTAATTGATCATAAAAATATAGAAGTAATCACATGGGAAAAAGGTGTTGGGATTACTCTTGCTTGTGGAACAGGAGCTGCATCATCAGCAGTTATAAGCTCAATTTTAAAAGGTTGTGATAAAAAGATAAATGTAAAAGTACTAGGTGGTAATCTTATAATTGAGCAAAAAGATGATGAAATATTTATGACAGGGCCTGCAGAGTTTATTTGTAGTGGAGAATATAATTTTAGATAGAGAAAATAGTTAAAGGGTGTGTTTAAATGTTTTTTGAGAAAGAAAAGTTTATTGATGAAGTAAGATTATATAGAAGAGAGCTGCATAGAATTCCTGAAATAGGGTTTTGTGAAGTAAATACTTCTAAATATATAAGAGAAAAATTAGAAAGCTTTGGTTACGAGGTAAAATCTGTAGCAAAAACTGGTCTTATAGCATTTAGACAAGGAGAAATTTCAGAGGAGTCTATAGCATTTAGAGCTGATATAGATGGGTTAAAAATTTTAGAAGAAACTAATGTATTTTTCCAGTCGGAAAATGTTGATTACATGCATGCTTGTGGACATGATGGACATATGTCTATTTTATTAGGATTTGCTCATTATATATCTACTATTAAGTCAGTAAATAAAGGGATATTATTTATATTTCAACCGGCTGAAGAGGGGCCTGGTGGAGCAGAAGTTATTATTAATGAAGGGGTTTTAGATCATTACAATGTTAAACATGTTTTTGGACTTCATTTATTTCCTGGATTGAATGAAGGTGAAATAGGTATAAAAGCTGGCCCAATGATGGCACAAACTGCGGAGTTTGATATAGATATAAAAGCAGAAAGTGGACATGGAGCAGCACCACATAAAGCCAATGATGGAATAATAGTAGCGGCTCAATTGATTAACTCTTTCCAAAGTATAATAAGTAGAAATATTAATCCAATAGAAGGAGCTGTTTTAACCATAGGTACAATAAATGGAGGAGAAAGACGTAATATAATAGCTGAAAATATTAGGCTAGAGGGGACATTAAGAGCTTTTGATAAAGAGGTATATTCTAAAATTAAAAGTAGAATGAGTGATATATGTAAGGGGCTGGAAACTATGTTTAACGTAAATATAAACATTGAATTTAGAGATATGTATCCAGCAGTAAGAAATGATAGAAAATTATTAAGAAGTTTAATTAAATTTTTACCGGAAGAAAGATTAGTAGATATCGATCCAATGATGCTAGCAGAAGATTTTGCTTATTATCAAGAAGCGGTGCCTAGCTTGTTTTTTATGCTTGGAGTTAAAAATGAGGAGTTAGGATATACACATCAACTTCATAATTCAAAGTTTAATTTCAATGAAGAAGTTTTGGTAGAAGGAATGGAACTTTATCATAAAATCTGTGAAGGATTAAATGTTTATTAAATATTAAGATTAATTGGGGTGGAATATAAAATGAAAAAAGCAAATCTAGCAATAGTTGGTGCAACTGGAATGGTTGGAAGAACATTTTTAAAAGTATTAGAGGAGAAAAAATTTCCTATAAATAATATATATTTATTTGCATCAAAAAAATCAGCAGGTAAGAGTGTTAATTTTTTAGGTAGAGATATTATAGTTGAAGAATTAAATCATGATTCTTTTAAAAGAGATATAGATATTGCTTTATTTTCAGCAGGTGGTGAAATAAGCAAAGAATATTCTCCAATAGCGAGAGAAAATGGAGTTGTAGTTGTTGATAACAGTAGTGCTTGGAGAATGGATAAAGATATTCCACTAGTAGTTCCAGAGGTTAATCCAGAGGATATAAAGTGGAATAACGGAATTATAGCTAATCCAAATTGTTCTACAATTCAAGCGGTATTACCTCTTAAAGTTTTACATGATGCTTATAAGATAAAAAGGATTGTTTACTCAACTTATCAAGCAGTATCTGGATCAGGTGTTGGAGGTATAGATGATTTAGATAACACAATAAAAGGATTAGAAAATAAAAAGTATCCATATAAGATTGCATATAACTGTCTTCCTCATATAGATAGTTTTATGGATAATGGTTACACAAAAGAAGAAATAAAAATGATAGAGGAAACTAAAAAGATTTTAAATGATGATACTTTAAGAATTACAGCTACAACTGTTAGAGTACCAGTAAAATATGGTCATAGTATTTCTATAAACGTAGAATTTGAAAAAGACTTTGATATTGAAGATGTGTTTAAGCTTTTAGAAAATTCAGAAGGAATCATTCTACAAGATGATGTTAAAAATAATATTTACCCAATGGCCATAAATTGCGAAGGTAAAGACGAAGTTTTTGTAGGTAGAGTAAGAAGAGATTTTAGTGTAGAAAGTGGATTGAATTTATGGGTAGTAGCTGACAATATAAGAAAAGGTGCCGCTACAAATGCAGTGCAAATTGCAGAAATATTAGTGAAAGATATGTAAAGATTGAAGGGTGGAGAAAAGATGAGTTTATTTGAAGGGTCCGGAGTTGCTTTAATAACTCCATTTAAAAATAATAAAGTTGATTATGAAAAGTTATCTGAACTAATAGAATTTCATATAGAAAATAAAACAGATTCTATAATAATATGTGGAACTACTGGTGAGTCATCAACTATGAGTGATTATGAGAAAAAAGAAACTATAAAGTTTACAGTAGATAAAGTTAATAAGAGAATACCGGTAATAGCTGGTACTGGTGGAAATAATACTAGTTATGCAATTGAGTTAAGTAAATATGCGGAAGAAGTAGGTGTTGATGGACTTTTATTAGTAACTCCATATTACAATAAAGCTACACAAAAAGGGTTAATAGAGCATTATAATGCAATAGCTACTGAAGTTAATATTCCTATAATTTTATATAATGTTCCAGGAAGAACTGGAGTAAATATTTTGCCTAAAACTGTATATGAACTTTCTAAAATAAAAAATATAAAAGCTATAAAAGAAGCTAGCGGCAATATATCACAAGTAGCTGAAATAGCAAGATTATGTGGAGATGAATTTTATATTTATAGTGGAAATGATGATATGATAGTGCCTGTATTATCATTAGGGGGAAAAGGGGTTATATCGGTAGTTGCAAATATATTACCAAAAGAAACTCATGATATTGTAATGAAGTATTTAGAAGGTAATGTTTTACAAGCTAAAAATTCTCAACTTAGAATGTTAGATCTTATAAATGCTTTATTTATTGAAGTTAATCCAATTCCAGTTAAAACAGCTATGAACATTTTAGGAATGGAAGTGGGAAATCTTAGGTTGCCTCTAACTGACATGGAAGATAAAAATAAAAAAATATTAATACAAGCCATGGAAGAGTATGGTGTAAGGAATTGGAGGAAATAATATGTTAAAGGTAATATTAAATGGATGTAATGGTGCTATGGGAAGAGCTGTAACAAAAATAGTTTCAGAAAGCTTAGATGTAGAGATAGTAGCAGGAATAGATAAAAATACGGAAATGTATCAAAATAGTTATGAAGTTTTTAATAATATATTTGATTACAAAGGTAAAGCTGATGTAATAATAGATTTTTCACATCCTAGTTGTTTAGATGATATTTTAAGTTATGGTAAAAAAAATAATACTCCAATGGTAATAGCAACTACAGGATTAAGTAGTGAAGATTATAAAAAAATAGAAAATGTAGCAAAGAGCGTTCCAATTTTTAAAACAGCTAATATGTCTCTTGGAGTAAATTTATTAATAGATTTAGTTAAGAAAGCAGCGCTAGCATTACAAGAAAATTTCGACATTGAAATTATAGAAAAACATCATAATAAAAAAGTAGATGCACCTAGTGGAACTGCTTTAATGATAGCAGATGCTATTAATGAAGAGCTAGATAATTCGATGGAATACAAATACGGTAGAGAAGGTAAGAAGGCGAAAAGAGAAGAAAAAGAAATTGGTATTCATGCTGTTAGAGGAGGGACTATTCCAGGAGAGCATACTGTTATTTTTGCAGGATTAGATGAGATATTAGAAGTTAAACATACTGCTTTATCTAAAAATGTATTTGCTAGTGGAGCAGTAAAAGCGGCAAAATTTATTGTAAATAAAGAGAATGGTTTATATAAAATGGAAGATTTAATGAATTAATTTGGTTATAGAAAGGAAGAAAAAATATGAATAATAATAATTTTACAGATCCATATGAAATTGCTAGATTTATAAAGGATGCAAAGAAAGTTACTCCGGTAAAATTATACATAAAAGGAGACATGGATAATATAAACTTTTCAAATTGTAAAGTTTTTGGATGTGGAGATTCAAGAATAGTCTTTGGTGAATATGAAGTAATAGAGGAAATATTAGAAAATAATGAAGATAAAATAGAACATTATGAATTAGAAAATGATAGAAGAAATTCAGCTATACCACTATTAGATATGAAGAATATTCAAGCTAGAATTGAACCAGGAGCACTAATTAGAGATAGAGTAAGTATTGGGAAAAATGCTGTAATAATGATGGGAGCAGTTATTAATATTGGTGCTGAAATAGGGGAAAATACAATGATTGATATGAATGCAGTAGTAGGAGCTAGAGGAACTATCGGCAAAAATGTTCACGTTGGTGCAGGTGCTGTAATAGCAGGTGTATTAGAACCACCAAGTAAAACTCCAGTAATAGTAGAAGATTATGCTATGATAGGTGCAAATGCAGTTATATTAGAAGGTGTTAGAATAGGTAAGGGAGCAGTAGTAGCTGCAGGATCAGTCGTTATCAATGATGTTGAACCTAACACTGTTGTAGCAGGAACCCCAGCAAAAGTAATTAAAGAAAAAGATGATAAGACAGCAGATAAGACTAGAATTTTAGAAGATTTAAGATAAATATCTTTTATACCATAAGGGGGCATAAAAATGGGGACTTTGCATGATAATGACAAAAAATATATATTAAATCTTTATAATAGGTTAAATTTGGAAGCGGAAAGAGCAGATGGAGTATATCTATATGATAAGAATAATAATAAATACTTAGATATGTATAGTGGCATATCTGTTAACAATTTAGGGTATGACAAAGAAATTGCTAATGTAATAAAAAATCAAGTAGATAAGTATATTCATTTATCTAATTACTTTGTTTCAGAGCCAACAGTAAATTTAGCTAAACTATTAGTAGATAATTCTTTTGCATCAAAAGTATATTTTTCAAATTCAGGGACAGAGGCTAATGAAGCAGCAATTAAATTATGTAGAAAATATGGAAGAAAGATTAATGATAATAAAATTGAGATATTATCTGCGTTAAATTCATTTCATGGAAGAACTTATGGAGGATTAACACTAACAGGTCAAGAAAAGTATCAAAACGATTTTAAGCCTTTACTTTCTGGAGTAAATTATTTTGAATTTAATAATATAGAATCTTTAAGAGAGAAAGTAAGTGAAAATACTTGTGCAGTTTTCTTAGAGGTAATTCAAGGTGAAGGTGGAATAGTAGAAGTATCTCAAGAGTTTATGAATGAATTAGTAAAGTTGTCAAAGACGCATAACTTTCTAATTGTCATAGATGAAATTCAAACTGGTATAGGAAGAAGTGGAGATTTATTTGCTTTTGAAAAATACAATATTACTCCTGATATAGTTACATTAGCAAAATCTATAGGTGGAGGATTACCTTTAGGTGCAATGTTAGTTAATGAAAAATTAGAGGAAGTGTTAAAGGTTGGAGACCATGGAAGTACCTTTGGAGGGAATCCAGTAGCTTGTGCAGCTGGGGCGTACGTTTTAGATAAAATAGTAAATACAGATTTATTAAAAGAGGTAAAGGAAAAAAGTAATTATCTTTTAAATGAGCTAGAAAATATTAAAGAAGAATTCCCAACATTAATTAAAGAAATTAGAGGTAGGGGAATGATGATAGGTATAGATGTAGGAGAAAATGCTATAGCAATAAGAGATTGTGCTCTAGATAATAGATTACTATTAAACGTGACTAACAAAACTATTATTAGATTATTACCATCCCTTTGTATAAGTAATAGTGAGATTAATGAGTTTTTAGAAAAATTTAGAGAAGTATTAAAAAGCTTCATATAAAAATACCTGGCGGAAGTTTACCGCCAGGTATTTTTATATTTTTTTAATTTCGTCCTTATTCCATATATATAATTGATCTGAATTATTTAAAGCAGAAAAGAGTTTATTTTTAAGATTAGGAAAAGTGCTGTTTAGATTTTTTATTAAATCCTTAACCTCTTGTCTTTTAGTATGTCCATCAGCAGGACAAGGATTCTTTATAATTGGGTAATTATAATCTTTAACAGCCTTTTTTATCATATATTCATCTATATAAACCATAGGTCTAATTATTGTAAGATTAAATTTTTCCATATATGATTTTGGAGCAAAACAGTTTACTCTACCTTCATAAAACATAGTCATAACAAAGGTTTCTACTGCATCATCCTTATGATGTCCTAATGCAACCTTAGTACAGCCAAGTTTCATGGCTGCATCATTTAATGCACCACGTCTCAATTTTGCACATAAAGAGCAAGGATTTTTTTCATTTTTAATATCAAAAACGATTTTAGCTATGTCAGTTTGAATTTCGTAAAAAGGAACATTTATTTTTTTGCATAATGTATGTAGAGGACCATTGTCCACATCTCCAGGATTTAAAGTTATAGCTATCAAATCAAATTTTTGAGGAGAAAACTTTTGATAATTTTTTAGGATATGAAGAAGAGTAACGGAATCTTTTCCACCTGAAAGACCAACAGCAATCTTATCACCATCGCTTATCATATCAAAATCATTTATAGCTTGTCTTGTTTTACTTAATAACTTTTGCATATAGAACTACTCCTCTCAGTATTGTTTAATCTGTACATATTTTATCAGAGAATAGACTATTGTACAAATAAGTTTAGTTTTTATAAATGCTAAATGTAGAAGCAATTTCGTTAATATTAATAAAAATTATATAATTGAGATAAAAAGGGATATTCTTAAAAAGAATTATTAAGTACAAAAAGTATTATTCAAGAGAATAATTTGCACTTTGTCCTAAAATTTTAAAGAAATATAAAGAAAAATAACATAAATATACATAATATATAGAAAAAACGTTTAATTGGTATTATAATGTAATTAATGTTTTATGTAAATGAATACTTTATATATAAAAGGATAATTATATACTTTTAATGTGGAAATTTAAGAATCTGTTAAGTTGATATGAAAAAATAGCTTGATTTTTCATAGAATTGCTCG
>OLNJ01000586.1_pt1 | contig 28545 bp, 23 predicted proteins | sample 1672191 | NCBI WGS metagenome assembly OLNJ01 (sample SAMEA3136657, study PRJEB25190) | human gut metagenome | biome: human gut; feature: human-associated habitat; material: faeces | place: Austria | collected 2013 | reverse complement strand
CCACTAAAGAAATAGCAAAAGAAACCTTTACTTCTGCTTCTACTCTAGTAGGAATAGCTCAAAAACTTGGTTTTTCTGGTTGGAATGAACTTAAAGAAAGTTATTTAAAAGAATTAGAATATTTAAATAGCCACTTTGATTCTATAGATGCCAATATTCCTTTTAATAAAAAATGATAGTATTCTTTCGATTGCAAATAAAATAGCAAATTTACAAAAGGAAGCTATACAGGATACACTTTCCTTAATCACCTATAAAGATTTAGAAAAAGCTATTAAAATAATAACAAATTCAAGCTATATAAACTTATTTGCTGTTAGTAATAATGCATTGATAAGCCAAGAATTTAAGCATAATATGTCTAGAATAGGTAAAAGAGTAGAAATGTGTACATTACAAGGAGAACAGACCTTTGCTGCTTATCTTGCAGAAAAATCCTCCTGTGCCATGATTATTTCTTATTCTGGTGAAACACCTTCTTTAAAAAATGTTGTCAGTGCCCTAAAGCATAAAAATATACCTATTATAGCTATTACAAGTATAGGTGGTAATTCATTATCTGAAGATGCTGACTGCGTTCTTAGAATATGTACTCGAGAAAAACTATACTCAAAAATAGCTACATTTACTACAAGTACTTCTATTGAGTATGTTTTAAATGTAATATATTCCTGTATTTTTTCTTTAAATTATGACCAAAACTTAAATTCACGTATTAAAGCTTCTCATTATATAGAATCAGGTAGATATTCTACAGTTGATATAATAAAAAGAAGATTTTAAGGATAAATAGCCTTAAAATCTTCTTTTTATAGATTAGAAATGCAATAAGTATTTTTAATTAATCAAAATACACTTACATCATAATACTATTACTTTATAAAATAAATGCTTTAATTTATTATAATTTATATTTTATCTATTTCTATTAACTAAACAAGTTCCACAACTTTGTTTTCTCTTTCCATTATTTCCATAACAATAGGGTCATTGCTTCTAATACCTTGTTCTTTTAACTCAGCAATCTTTTCTGCAAATTGTGGCAAGTATTTAGCATGAGCTACTAGCATTTCATCTAGAACTGTTTTAGCAATTGCTCCACCTTTAACTTGTGGATTTAATAAGAATGCTTGTAAAGCTAGTCCGTAATCACCGTTTATAGCAGCTTCTATAACACATTCTTCCATAGCCTTCATAACTTGAATCCATCCTTTTTCAGCTGAATTTAATTTACCCCAAGCAACTGGCATAGCTCCTGCAGCAGTAATATATGAAGTAACTTCAACTATGCTGTCTGGTGCTAAATCAGGAATTGCACCATTATTTTGTGTACTTACTACCATAGGTATTTTCTTATCATTATAAATAGCATTTATACATTCACAAGCTGCATCACTATAGTGTGTTCCACCTCTCTTTGTTAATTGCTCTGGCTTATAGTTAAGGTTTGGATCTTTATATAGTTCAAATAATTCAGCTTCAGTTTTCTTAACTTGTTCTCCTCTTGTACCTTCTCCATTAAACTCTTCAAGTCCATGTTGTAACATCTCATCTTGTAAGTAGTAGTATCTATGATATCCACAAGGTATAATATTCATTTGTTCTAATTGTTCTCTTAAGAATTTAATATTATGAATATTAGCAGGAGTTCCATCATCCTCTTTTCTATCATACATATTCTTAATTATTTCAGCAGTTACATCATTTCCTTGTTTATCAGACACTTTATGCCAATGGAAGTGATTTAATCCAGCAAATTGGAATATTAACTCATCTTCTTTTTTATCTATTAACTTAGGTTCTCCCATCATTGCACCTACTGGTACATTACAAAGACCTATACATTTCTTCCATCCTCCATGCTTAATAACAGCTTCAGTAACCATTCCTGATGGGTTAGTAAAGTTTATTAACCATGCGTTTGGACATAATTCTTTCATGTCTTCCACTATATCTAATATCACTGGAATAGTTCTAAAAGCTTTAAACATTCCTCCAGCACCATTTGTTTCTTGTCCTAACATACCATGACTAAATGGAATTCTTTCATCCTTTATTCTTGCATCTAAAAGACCAACTCTAAATTGAGTAGTAACAAAATCGGCATCCTTTAAAGCTTCTCTTCTATCTAATGTCAAATGTACTTTTACATCATGTCCTGAAGCATCCCACATACGTTGAGCCATCGCTCCAACTATTTCTAACTTTTCTCTTCCTGCTTCAACGTCTACTAACCAAAATTCTCTGATTGGTAGTTCGTGATATCTATTTATAAATCCTTCCATTAATTCTGGAGTGTAACTACTTCCTCCACCTATTGTAACTATCTTTATTGGTCTTTTTTCCATAATTAATTTTCCTCCCATTCCCTTTTTAAAAAATATTTTTAACTTGTCGTTAAAACCTTTTCTTTACACTTATTATAGAATTAATTATCCAGTAACTATTTTCATTTTTTGAAATTATTGTTTCATTATATACATTTTCATTTTTTGAAAATAATACCTTTCTGTAGTAATCATATATAAAAATTCAACTATTAAACTAAATCTAACTATGTATCTCCATAAATCACTACCTTTAATCCAACCCTCTTACTTTTTAATCTCTTAGTTCTTAATTTGCATTATCCACTATTAACTCACCATATGCTTTATCATTACTTTTGCTTGAAGTAGGCAGTTTTACTTTAATAAACCTTCTAAAATACATCCCATTAGTTACTGTTGTTAATAAATCTGAAATTGGCTCTGCAAGTACAACTGCCATAAGCTTATTTGGTAACAACATAGGTAAAACATAAATTAAAGGTATTAATAATATTATTTTTCTATAAAATGCAAAGAAAAATGATCTCTTGCCTTCACCTAGCGAATTATACGTTTGCTGGAATGTTGAGTTTACACCCATTATCATACAACCAAAAATATATATTCTAAGCATACTCGCAGCTTGATTTAGCAATATCTCATCATTAGTAAATATTGATATAAACATCTTTGGAAATAATTCCATTAACACCGTTCCTAAGAACGAATATATTAAACATACTACAATAGCTAATTTTATTGTTTTTCTAACCCTATCATAATTCTTAGCTCCATAGTTAAAGCTTATAATCGGCTGAGAACCTTGCGCTATACCTTCTATAGGTAATAATATAAATTGGAACATAGATATCATTATTGTCATTGAACTAACTGCTATATCTCCTCCATATTTTAATAACTGACTATTAAAACATATTATTAAAAGCCCTTCTGTTGAGCTCATAAAAAATGGAGCTGAACCTAAAGTAACTATTTGCTTCATTATATTTCTGTTAAACATTAAGTATTTTCTACGTATTCTAAGTAATGTTCTCTTACCAAACAAAAAGCTTAATACCCATAAAAATGATACAAATTGAGATAGTACTGTAGCTAATGCTGCTCCTTTAGTTCCCATATTGAATCCAAATATGAAAATTGGGTCTAATATTATATTTAATATTCCACCAATTATTATTTTCATCATTCCAAACTTAGCAAATCCCTGAGTATTTATATAAAAGTTCATACCAACTGTTAATTGAACAAAAGCTGTTCCTAAAGCATATATTTCCATATACTCTAAGGCATAAGGTAAACTATTTTGACTAGCTCCAAAAAGTATTAATATTTCTTTGTTAAATAATAAAATTAATATTGTTATTATTACTGATGAAATAATTAATGCCATAAAACTATTAGATATTATATTATCTGCCTCATCTGTATTATTTTCTCCCATCTTTATAGCTGCTAATGGTGCTCCCCCTCTCCCAAATAACCCTGTAAATGCAGTAATTATAGATATAATTGGTACACATACACCTATTCCAGCCATAGCCATTATTCCATTATCCATTCTTCCTATATACATTCTATCTATCATGTTATAAAGTAAAGTTACCACTTGTGCGCAAATAGCTGGTATTGCTAAAGATGTTAAAAGTTTTGGTATTTTTTCATGTTCTAATTTATTCCCCATATATACTCACTTCCTAAAACGTATTTTAAAATCTAAATATATGGTATTATAATGTCTTCATAAAATAAACGTATTACACCAATCTTTGAACGACATTTTAAAATTTTGCTAATTTTTATTTACTAATTCTAAACGCCATTTTAATAAAACAAAAAAACTTTAAGCCAAAATATCAGCTTAAAGTTTTTTTAAATATAATATTTAATTTATTAATTTTAGTGGAATAGATTTTTTATTCTTGAAATTATTCCATCTTTTTTAGTTTCATTTTCTGTTGTTTCAGTAGTTTTATCATTATTTTTTTCGTCAGTTACTTCCTTATCATTACATTTTACCGAATTACTTCTCATAATGAATTTAACTGACCCATCCATATGCTCAGATAAACCTGAGTATACTCCATACTCTTTTGACATTTGAACTAATTCATCTTTAACTTCTACAAATCCATCTATAGAATCAAGAACTGTACTTCCTTTATCAGTTATTTTATCTAAACCTTCCTCTTTAAGCTTAGAAACACCATCATAAAGCTCAGATGTACCATTTTCTAATTGGCTAGTTCCTTCTAATATTTGAGAAGATGCTGTTCTTAAATCATTAGCTCCTGTAGCTAAACTATTTCCTCCATCAGCTAATTGCGAAACACCTTCACTTAAGCTTGTTCCACCTTTAGCTAATGCGGTAGTTCCATTATATAAAGTTCCTACTGCATCATTAATCTTCTTAGAATTGTCATTTAGCTCTTTAGCTCCATTTACAAGCTGATTACTACCAGCTTGTAACGCTGTTGTTCCCTCTTGCAACTGAGTTGTTCCTGCTGATAGCTGAGTACTTCCTGAATATAATTGACCTACTGCATCATTTATCTTACTTGAGTTTGAATTTAATTCATTAGTTCCAGCTAATAAATCACCACTACCTTTTGTCAATTTTGAAATACCGGTTTCCAAGGCATCAGTAGCATTTGCTAATTGTTGGCTTCCTGCATAAGCTAGACCTACACCATCTGACATATTTGCCGCTCCTGATTTCAAATTTTCTCCATTACTAATTAACTCTTCAAAATTTCCATTTAAATATTGAGAAGTTTGTAAAGCTGTATTTAATCCTTCAGCTAATTCATTAGCTGAAGTAGCTGCTGTATTCAAACTACTACTTAAAGTAGCTAATCCACTCTTTTGACCTTCTGATACCTGTGATATTCCTCCACTAATTTGTTGAAGTGATTCAGTTAATTCTGGATTAGTATCTCCTAATGCTTCTATTATTTGATTTAAGTTACCTGCAAGTCCATCTAAAGTCTCTGTACTGCTAACTAACTCTCCCAATCCTTCACTACCACCTGAAAGTCCATTACTTAGAGCTGCTGCCCCTTCTGAAGCTGTGGTTATTCCATCATTTAGTTGAGAATATCCACTTTGAAGTTTTACAGAGTTATCTACATAGTCAGTTACTCCATTTGCAAGAGTTTCTCTACTTTGGTCTAGCTGAGCAAGTCCACTATTTAAATCTGTTATTCCTTTAATTAATGTTGGTGCTTGTTCTCCTAAACTACTTATTCCATCATTTAAATCACTTGCACCTTTTGCTATACTAGATACACCTGCATTAAATGTCTCATAATTACTTTTAACTTGACTCAACCCATCTTCTAATTGTTTTGAGCCATCTACTAAAGCTGGAATACTATTATTCAATGTATTTACCCCACTATCTAAAGCAGTTGCTCCATTTGATAATGTTGCTACACCTTCATTAAATAATGCATAATTATCTTTTATTTGTCCAGCACCATTCATTAATACATTTGCTCCTGTAATCAACTCTGGGACCTTACCATTTAATTCAGCTATTCCACTATTTAATTGAGTAGCTCCATCTGCTAAAGTGCTTACCCCATTATCAAAAGTTTTATAATTACTAGCTAGTTCTTTTTGTCCTTCTAATAACTCTTTACTTCCAGCTAAAAGTTCTTCCCCTCCATCCTTAAGATCATTCAATGAATTTCTTAAATCATTTATAGTTTCTGAACCCTTAATTTCCTCTAACTCCTCACTTGAAGTAGTTACAAGCATCATAACTGCTGGAATTTCAAAATTCGTTGTCTCACCTGTTATTTCTATTGAATCTTTTAAGTCTAAATCCATATTAATATCTTCATTATCATCAAATAAATTATCTAAATCTAGAGATTCTTTAAGACCTGGTAGAGAAATAAATGTTATAAATGAATTATTACCATCATTTAATATTTTCCCTGTATTTACTTTAACATTTGAAAATTTATCATTAGATAAAGTTAATTCTGTGGCACTTAAAAATGGTGTATATAAAGTCCTAGTTTTTCCACTTATCACCTTTGTTTTACTTTCATTATTTGTTAGAGTTAAAGTAATCTTAAATTTTCCTGACTCCCCTAATACATCCTTAGGATTTACTTCTTTTCCATTCAACTCATATTTAATTGATAATGATACCGGTAATTTATTATTTGTTTCTCCCTGGTAATAAAGATCTGTTGTATCAATATCCCACTTTAAAGTATCTCCATTTAAAACTGGTTCTTCATCACCTTTAACATTTTTAACATTTTTCAAGTTTGATTTATCTGTAAAATTTCCTAAAGTTTCATCACTACTTATCCAATCACTCACTATTTGCTTTGTTGGATTTCCGTTTTCATCCAATAATACATAAACAGTTTCATCTTTTTTTATATCTTGTGCAAATGCCATTGTTGATGTTGTAGTTGCTATCAAAGTTGCTAAACATATAATCTTTTTTGATAATCCTTTATTCATTACTCTTCTCCTCCTTCAACACATTCAACAAAGTTTTTACTTGTTTTAACTATTATTTTTTCACAAAGTAATAAGATGCCTGGAAGTATGAACAATATAACAAACATACTTATTATTGCTCCTCTTGCCATCAATGTGCATAATGAGCTAATCATCTCCATATCTGATATAATTCCAACTCCTGCTGTTGCCCCAAAAAATGTTAAAGCGCTAGTTACAATTGATCTTGTTGAGCCTTGAAGCGCTATTCTCATAGCCTCTTTCTTATCTTTATTCTTTGCAAGTTCTTCTTTAAATCTTGATGTTAACAGTATTGCATAGTCAACAGTTGCACCTAACTGGATAGTTCCAATTACTATGGATGCTATAAAAGGAATGCTTGTATTCATGTAATATGGAATACCAAGGTTTATATATATTGCAAGTTCTATTGCTAAAACTAAAATTATAGGTATTATTGGTGATTTAAATATAATTAATATAATTATGAATATTGCTATTATTGATACAAAGCTAACCATCTTAAAATCAGTATCTGCTATATCTATCAAGTCATTTGTCAATGGAGCTTCTCCACCTACTAAGCCCTCTGGGTCATATTTTTTAACAATATTATTTATTTCTTCAAGTTGAGCTGTTACTTCTTCTGATGCTGCTTTATATTTTGAGTTAAGCATTATTTCTTCATGTCCACCATTTTTTATCTGATTCAATAACTCTTCTGGAATAAAGCTTTCAGGAATTCTTGGCCCTAATATATCTTCAAGTCCAATTACTGAAGTAACCCCATCAACAGATTTCAACTCCTTAATCATTTGATTAACTTTATAACCATCTAAATCTTCGTCTACAAGAATAATATTAGTAGACATCATATTGTACTCTGTTTTTAACTTGCTATTAGCAACTATTGATGGTAAATCTTTTGGAAGAGATTCATCTAAATTATAATATACCTTTGTATTTCTATACCCTATTAATGCTGGTATTAAAATTAAAGCCCCAATCAATACTAAAACCTTATTATGATTTATAACCCAAGCTGATGATTTTTCAAACTTAGGTAAAACTGTTTTATGTTTAAATTTATGAATAGCTTTATCAAATACCAGTATAAGTGATGGTAGTACTGTAACCGTACATATTAATCCAAATACCACACCTTTAACCATTACTAGCCCTATATCTTTACCTAGAGCTAACTTCATAACACATAAAGCTAAGAATCCAGCAATAGTAGTAAGTGAACTTCCTGCTATTGATCCTATGGTTTTTTCTATAGCTGATGCCATAGCACTTGTATTATCTTTTTGAATCAATCGTTCTTCATCATATCTGTGTAATAAGAATATTGAATAATCCATTGTCACACCTAGTTGTAATACAGCTGATAAAGCTTTTGTAATATATGAAATTTCTCCAAACCATATATTAGTTCCCATATTATATATAATTGCAATTCCTATACTAAGTAAAAATATTATAGGTGTTAGAAAAGATTCCATAGTTAACGCTAAAATTACTAGTGAAATAATAACTGCTATTAATATATATATTGGTGCTTCCTTATCAGCTAAATCCTTAGTATCTTTAATAACTCCAGCTACCCCACTTAAAAAAGCTTGTTTACCTGTAATATCTCTTATCTCTTGAACTGCCTCTTGTGTATCTATATCTGCATCTGTTTCACTTAATTTAACAATCATAAGAGTTGAATTATCCGAGAAAAGCATGTCCTTAACACTAGAAGGTAAAATCTCTATTGGTACTGAAATATCTAAAGCATCATTTATCCATATAACTTCATTTACTCCCTTTACCTCTTCAACCTTTTCCTTTAATTTCTCAACATCTTTATTCTCCATGCCTTCTACTATCAGCATGGCTAAGGAACCACAGCCAAATTGTTCTTTTAGAATCGATTGCGCTTGCCTTGTTTCTAAATCACTTGGCAAATAGCTTAAGATATCATAATTTACTTTCGTACTAAAATAACCAAAAGCTGATGGTATTATCAAAATAAATGCTAATACTAGTATAACTACTCTATTTTTAGCTATTATCTGTGATAGTTTTCTCATAAAAGTTTACCCCTTTCTTTTACTTCCAACTGATTTTATAACAATTGTTATTTTTTTACAATTTTAATTTCCAACTTTCTCACTTTCACTTTTGGTTTATTTTTTCATTTAATCCTTTATATAATACTCATCCTTTACTTTGCTCTTTTTTTCTCTTCTTTTCTTCTGCTAAATTTCTAAGTTAGCTATTTTGCTATATTCTGCATTTCAACATTTCTGTCTATACATTCAAAGTTAATAATTTATTCAATCATTATGTTGTAAAAATTAATTATCGCAAATTAAAAGAGCCGTTATAAAACGACTCTATCATATTTTACCCACTCTAAAGAACTCTATCATTTCTTTTGTTAAGCTAATATTTAATTCTGGTTTAGGTATATCCTCTCTCTTAATCCATATTGCTTCAGCTAACTCATTTTTATCTAACGTTATTGTGGAATCTCCATCTAAATCCACAAAAAATCCTGATAAAACTGATCCAGAAAGTCCCCAAGGCTGACTTTTATAGTATCTAATATTTTTAACCTTAAGACCTACTTCTTCCATAACTTCTCTTCTTACAGTTTCCTCTAAAGATTCTCCTATCTCATTATATCCCGCTACTAAAGCATAGTTTTTATAAGGCCCTTTAGCATATCTAGTTAAAAGCATCTTATCACCATCTATTATCCCTACTATTACACCTGGTGATATTCTTGGATATCTAATATTATTGCAATTATTACATACTAATGACCTTTCCTTATCACTATGTGCCATTATACTTCCACATCTTCCACAATATCTATTAGTATCGTACCACATATAAAGATGATATGAAGTAAATCCAGCAAAAGCCATCCATTGAGGCTTCATAGTTCTAAATACTTGTATACTCTCCTTTACAAAAATTTCATTTTCTTTAACATCTGCCTTTAGCGCCAAGAAAAACCTTTTTTCATCTATAGTAAACATATATATTAAATGCTCTAAACCATCTAATACTCCCATTACTTCTTTATACTTAGGTATTCTTTTTTCATTACCATCTTTTATTAATATAGCCTTGTTTTCTTTAAAAGCTACTATATAATCATTATTTCTAACTTCAAACTTTCCATAAGTACTATTATACTTATGTGGTTCTATATCCTGTATCATAAGCTTCCCACCCTTTCCTCAGTGTTATTTCTGCTACTAAAAAAATAGCCCTATTATACTTAATAGTATAACAGAGCTTCTTTTATTTTTAATCTATACTTTTTTCTAAGATAAACTTTTCAATAAGTTCTGCAACTACGCCTTCATTATTAGTAGCCTTTGTTACATAATCACAGGTCTTCTTTACATCATCTACTGCATTTTGAGCAGCTACTGAAAGTCCAGCAACCTTAAGCATAGCCATATCATTATAGTTATCTCCTACTGCAATAGTATCCTTAATATCTATATTTAATAGATTTGCTAAATCTATCAATCCTTGTCCCTTATCAACACCTAGAGTATTAAATTCCATATATCTATTAGATGAATAACTTACTGAGCATTGTCCTTCTATTATACTCTTCATATCTTCTTCTAGTGACATTAAATAATCAACATCAACATTTTGATAAATAACTTTAGAAATTTCTTCATTTTCTAAAAAATCTACTGTATTACTGTCCATTCTAATATGATTTATTCTACTTAATCTTTCCTCTTCACTATCAGAAATATTAAAAACATATAAATCTCTTTGAGTATAAATATGAATACATAAATCTTTTTTTAAACCATACTCAAAAAGTTCTTTCATCTTACTAAAGCTTAATCCTTTAAACTGTAATATTCTATTGCCAATATTCTCTGTTAAAGCACCACCATTAAATGAAAGTACATATTCACCCTCCTTATTATGAAGTTCTAATGTTTTAAGCTCCTTTTGAATTAATTCATATCCACGCCCTGTAGCAGGTACAAACTTAACTCCATACTCTTCTCTTGCTTTTTTTATTAAATCAATATTTCTTTGACATATTTCATGATTGTCATTTAATAATGTTTCATCCATATCACATGCTATTAGTTTATAACCCATAATTCATCCCCTAATTTTATTATTATAAGTTTCACTTTAAAACTTAATTACTTTAATTATAATTCCCACCTGCTATAATTCATTTTCATATTTTGAAATTATATAAGTTAATGTGATAATAACTTACTTATTAAAAATTAAAGGATACCTACATCAGGTATCCTTCTATTAATATACAAATCTAATTTTCTCTAGTATTCAAAAGTTAGAGCTACTTCCCCTTCTCCTATAATACAAATAATTCTATTTGGCTCTATATTTCTCAATGTAAACTTTTCTTTTACTGGCAATATTGAAAAATATTGCAATCCTAAATTCTCGTCAAAAATCATCATTTTAGTCAGTGTATCAGTTGTTAATGTTACATTAATATTCACAGTTTTTGTATTATCAAATCTATAAAATCCCTCTGTATAAGTGTTAGAAATAGCAGGTATTAAATCTTCAGAACAATATACCTTAGTGCTAAACATACTTAATACAATTATAAGTGCTATTAAAAGCTTTTTTAACATATATAATCTCCTTATCCTTTAAAAATTTATATTTTTTTCACTTTAAATTCTAAACCTTCCTATTATTTATTATGGATTATTTTATTTTATATATTCTTTCAAAAACTATATAAAATAATCTAAAACTAACAAAAGTTTAGGCTTTAGATAAAAAGACTTTTATACGAAATAGCTTTCTCCTTTACGCAGTAAATTCTAAGTATTTCTCATTATTACACTTTCGATTCCATCAGCTACATGTTCACAAGCATCACAACACTTCTCAAAATACTCAAAAGTTTCCTTCCAGGTTATAAATTTAATAGGTTCCATTATAGATGAATAAAAACCTCTTATACTTCTAGTATAAATCCTATCACCTTCTTCTTCTAAATCACTAATATTAATTATTAGCTTTCTTATTTCAGATGATTTTTTAAAGTTTCGGAACTCTTTAATCAAAGCACTAGTTTCATTACATATCTTCACTATTAACTTGCTAAATTCAACTGCTTCTTCCCTCATAACACTAATATTAAACATATAAATTCTAACTAAAACATCTTCTATAGCATCAGTTACATTATCTATCTCATTGGCAAGTTCTATAATATCGCCTCTCTCAATAGGAGTTATAAATTCTTTTGATAGCTTATTAATCATCTCATGTTTTTTTATATCTGCATTATGTTCAATTTTATGCATATCTTTTATCCTACTATCTATTTGGCTCATTCTAAAATTACTTATGGTATTATCTAATAACGAAGCAGCTTCACATGAATATCCTATCAAATCTACCAGCATTTCAAAATAGTCGTTATTTTTCTTAACTGCCATTTAATCAATACTCCCTTCAACCTTTTTAAGTTTCAAATTATACATTGTTAGAAAATCTGAATAAATAACTTAGCCATTAAAAATCCTATAACTCCGCAACCTGGAAATGTAAGAATCCATGTTAATACCATTTCTTTAACTACACCCCAATTTACAGAACTTAATCTCTTAGCTGCACCAACACCCATTATTGCTGTAGTCTTAGTATGAGTAGTACTTACAGGCATACCTACTACTGAAGAAATCAAAAGACATCCTGCACCAGCTAAATCTGCTGAAAAACCTTGATACTTTTCAAGTTTAACCATGTCCATACCAACAGCTTTTATAATCTTATATCCACCAATAGAAGTTCCAAGAGCCATAACAGCTGAACTTAATACCATAAGCCATACCGGAATGACGAAATTACTAACATCAGATTGCCCTTTTGCTAAAAACATTCCTAGCATAAATACCCCCATAAATTTTTGTCCATCTTGAGCTCCATGCATAAACGCCATAGCTGCTCCCCCTACTACCTGAGCATCTTGGAAAAACTCACTAGTTTTTCGTCTATCAAAGCCCTTAAATAGAAACTCTACTATCTTTACTGTAATCCACCCTAAGAGAAAACCTAATATTGTAGATAATATCAAGCCATAAATAACCTTAATCCACTCGCCTCCATTAATCCCTTTAAGTCCACCTTGAAGTGCTATCGCTGCTCCTGATATCCCAGCTATTAAAGCATGACTTTCACTTGTAGGAATTCCAAAATACCATGCAGCTGTAGCCCATAACACAATTGCAAATAAAGCAGCACATAATGCAACTAATGATTCTGCTGGATCCCCACCAAAATCAACCATATTATATATAGTTTCAGCTACATTTGCATTTATAATGGTCATTATAAATACCCCTAAGAAGTTAAATACAGCAGCCATCATTATAGCTGCTCTCGGTGTAATAGCCCTTGTTGATACACATGTTGCAATAGCATTAGGTGCATCTGTCCACCCATTTACCATTATAACTCCTAAGGTTAAAATTACCGTTATTAATAAAGGTAGATTATGTGTTAACTCATATATAAACTCTGCCAAAGAAATAGTCATTAAGTACACTCCTCATAAATAATATAATTTACTAGTTTATAAAAACTTTTCGATACTTAATTCTATTTTTTAACTTTACCTTTAATACATTTTTATTAGTATATTTTTTATTAAATCTTATTCTTTTATTATTTTTAAAAATTCTATTGCTCCTAATGATAATGGTACTTTCTTCAAATAACATGCACCTATGCTTCTTTTAGGAATCTTCTCTATAGTATCAATTTCGTATAAATAATTTTTTTCTAAATATTCCTCAGAAAACTCTTTAATTACGCAAGCAATTCCTAAATTTATTTTTGCAAACTCTAAAAGTAAATCATACGACCCTAATTCAAAATCCGGTGATAAATTTACACCTTTTGAATTCATAAAACTCTCTACATATTTTCTTGAGTTTGATGACTTTTCTAAGAATATTAAAGGTAATTTTGTTAATTCTTCATAAGAAACTTTATCACTTATCAACTTTTTATACTTTTCTCCACAAACAAATATATCTTGTATTTCAGCACAAGGTATTAATTCTAATGAAGAATCATCTATAGGAAAGTTACAAATTGCAATATCTATATCACCAGACTTTATATATGAACAAAGCTCGGTTGTTGTGCTATTAATAATCCTTAATTTTATATTTGGATATTTATTATGAAACTTTTCTAAGAAAGGTATTAAGTAATGCTTTGATATTGTATCACCTACTCCTATCTTTAATTCTCCTGTAGAAAGATTTTTAAATTCAAATATCTTCTCTTCCCCTGCTTCAATAAGAGTTATTGCTGAATTTACATAATCAAAAAGATTCTCTCCTTCAGTAGTAAAAGTTACTCCTTTACGAGTTCTATTAAAAAGACGAATATTCAATTCACTTTCTAATTGCATTATTGATTGACTAACAGCTGGTTGAGTCATATATAGTTCTTCTGCCGCCTTTGAAAAACTACCACTCTTCCCCACCTGTCTAAAAACTCTATATAAGTCTAATTTACCTATCATATAAGTACTCCTTATATTAAATATACAAACTATTTATTTTACTTATATTATATCTAATAGTATATTACAGGTATAGAAAATTTTTTTAAATTTTACATAAGGGAGAGATTATTTTGGAAAGAGTTATAGGAACAGTTGTTAGAGGTCTTAGATGTCCAATTGTCAAAGAAGGAGATAATATTGAACAAATAGTTGTTGATTCAGTTTTAAAAGCAGTTGAAACAGAAAACTTAACTTTAAATGATAAAGATATAGTAACAGTAACAGAATCAATAGTTGCACGTGCTCAAGGAAACTACGCTACAATCGATCAAATAGGACAAGATGTTAGTTCTAAATTCGGTGAAGATACAATAGGTGTTATATTCCCTATCTTAAGTCGTAATAGATTTGCCATATGTTTAAGAGGTATTGCTAAAGGCGCTGCTAAAAAAATAGTTCTAATGTTAAGCTATCCTTCAGATGAGGTTGGTAATCACTTAGTCGATTTAGATCTTTTAGATGAAAAAGGAATTAACCCTTGGACTGATGTTTTAACAGAAGCTGAATTCCGTAACCTTTTCGGATATAATAAACATACTTTTACTGGTGTTGATTACATAGAATACTACAAATCACTTATAGAAGAATACGGAATAGAGTGTGAAGTTATTTTCTCGAATGACTGTAGAACTATATTAAATTACACTAAGAGCGTTCTTACTTGTGATATTCACTCAAGATTTAGAACTAAGAGATTATTAAGAGCTAATGGTGCTGAAAAAGTTTATGGACTAGATGATATAATGACTGAATCTATAGACGGCAGTGGTTGTAATAAAACTTATGGTTTACTTGGCTCTAATAAATCAACAGAAGAAACAGTTAAACTTTTCCCAACTAACTGTCAATTAGTAGTAGATAATATACAAGCTATTTTATATGAAAAGACTGGTAAAAATATTGAAGTTATGATTTACGGAGATGGTGCATTCAAAGACCCAGTAGGTAAGATTTGGGAACTAGCTGACCCTGTTGTTTCTCCTGCTTATACTTCTGGATTAGAAGGAACACCAAACGAAGTAAAAATTAAATATCTTGCAGATAATAACTTTGCTAACCTAGAAGGTGAAGAATTAAAGAAAGCTATCTCTGAATATATTGAAAATAAAGATGCTGATTTAACTGGTAACATGGTTTCTCAAGGAACTACTCCTAGAAGACTTACTGACCTTATAGGCTCATTATCAGATTTAACTTCTGGTAGTGGAGATAAGGGAACACCAATCATCTTCATCCAAGGTTACTTTGATAATTATACTAAATAGTTTACCCATTAAATAATATACAAATATATAAAATAAAGACTGTGTATAGCCGTCTTTATTTTTTATTAAATTTATTCTACAAATAAAGATACAAATTCAAACTTTAGAATTTACACAGACTTACTAATGAAAAAAGCCAGCTAAAGCTGACTTTAAATCATTATATTTTCAGAAACACATCAGTTTCCTTCTTAACATTAACTTTTATATCTTAACTATTTGCTAAGTTTCTTCCCATCATAACTCCCATAGCTGAAGCCATCATTAGACCTCTTGTCCAACCTGAAGAATCCCCTAAACAATATAATCCTTTTATATTAGTTTCAAAATTCTTATCAAGTTCTATTTTATTACTATAAAATTTAATCTCTGGTCCGTAAAGAAGAGTTTCTCTACTTGCAAATCCAGGAACTACAACATCCATAGATTCTATAAAGTTTAAAATATTAGTCATTGTTCTATATGGTATAGCTGAAGTTAAATCTCCTGCTTCAGCATCTGGAAGAGTATGTTTTATATTTGATTGATATAACTCATGCTCCCATGTTCTCTTACCGTCTAAAATATCACCATATCTTTGAACGATAATACTTCCATTTCCAAGCATATTTACAAGTTCAGCAACCTTCTTACCATATTCTATAGGTTTATTGAATGGCTCACAGAAATTGTGAGAACTTAATATTGCTAAGTTAGTATTTTCTGACTTTTTATTTTTATATGAATGTCCATTTACTATAGCTAAATCATTATCGTAGTTTTCTTGGCTAACAAATCCACCTGGGTTTTGACAGAAAGTTCTTACCTTATCGTGGAATGGAGCTGGGTAACCAATAAGCTTTGATTCGTATAAAACATCATTTACACTTTCCATAACTTCATTTCTAAGCTCAACTCTAACTCCGATATCAACAGTTCCTGCTCTATGATCAATATTATGTTCTAAACACATATCCTTTAACCAATCAGCACCTTTTCTACCTGTAGCCACTACTACTTTATCTGCATAAACTTTTTCTTCTATCTTTTTAGTTCTTGAATCAGCTATTAATACACCTTTAATAGCATTGTCTTCTACTATTAAATTCTTAGCAACTGTATCAAATTTTATTTCAACACCTAATTCTAAAAGGTGATTTTGAATCTTTAAATATATTTGTTGTGCCATTTCAGTACCTAAATGTCTTATAGGACAATCTACAAGCTTTAAGTTACCTTTAATAGCTTTTCTTCTTATTTCTTTTACTGCTTCGTTATTCCCTACACCTTCAACTTTAGTATCTGCACCAAAATCTAAATATATTTTATCAGTATAATCAATAAACTCTTGAACTAGGCTTGGTCCCATAAGCTCTGGCAAATCTCCACCTACCTCATAGTTTAATGAAAGCTTTCCATCAGAGAAAGCACCTGCTCCTGAAAAACCAGTAGTTATATGACAGTAAGGCTTACATGACACACATACATTAGTTTTTTCTTTAGGACAAGATCTTTTATCTATTCTTCTTCCCGCCTCAATAAGTAAAATATTCTTTTCTGGGTTTAATGTTTTCGCTTCTAATGCTGTGAAAATTCCAGATGGACCTGCTCCTACAATTATTACATCATAATTCATCATAAAATACCTCCAACTAGCTTATAGTTCAGCTTTTTACGGTAGCTGAGTAGAAACATCTAGACCTTATTACCAGAAATATATAAGCGAATATTTTTAATCTTTATTTAAATTTTGTTCGGTTTTATTATATTACATTTTACGAACGAAATCAATATGTTTTTAAATAATATTTGTATTTTTTACAATATCAATTTATATATTCCTTTTCTTAAATTATATTGAATTACACTTTAAATTTTTTCTATATATTATATAATATTAAGATAATGATTTTTATTTTGAGAGGTATTTTTTATGAATAATATATTGACTGAAGAAAATATTAAAAAATTAAGAGAAGAGTTAGATTATAGAATGACTGTAAAGAGAGCTGAAATAGCTAAAGATAAACTTATTGCTGCAGCTCATGGTGACCGTTCAGAAAACGCTGAATATAAAGCTGCTTGTGAAAACTATAGAGAAAATGACAACAGAATACAATACTTATTAACTATGATTTCTACAGCAACAGTAGTTGATGATTCTTCATTAGACAAATCAGTATTAGGTATAAACAGTAAAGCAAGAATTAGATTTATCGAATTTGACGACGAAGATACAATAACTCTTACTACTACTCTTGATGCTAATCCTGAAGATATGCTTATAAGTATAGAATCTGATTTAGGAAAAGCACTAGCTGGAAAAAAGGTTGGAGATATTGTTGAAGTAAATGCTCCTGCTGAAAACTATTCGGTTGAAATATTAGAAATACTATAAGTGTAAAGCTACGAACGTATGCGAGTAGTGTGTTTCAAATAAAAAATAATAAATGAGGTTTTACTATGGTTGAAATGAATATTAGAGAATTATATGAGGTTGGCACTACTTTTGAATCAGCAGTTGGTCAAGGTACAAAAGGCGAAAGAGCTAGAATACCTAAAAATTATTCGAGAATTAATTTTACAGAAGATATGGTTAATTTTTTAGCTAGCTTTGATAAAGAAATTAACTTTCTAATTGCAGGTGAGATTTGGTGTCCAGATTTCCAATTAAATGCCACAGTTTTAAAGAAGTTTACAGAGATTAATAGTAATTTTGATATGTCTGTAATATCGATGGGCAGAGGTAAAAAGTTCTTATTTCCTATTTTAAATGTTGAAAACATGAAATTTCCTGTAATAGTAGTTTTAGATAAAGAATTTAACATTTTAGGTACTTTTGAAGAAAGACCTAATGTAGTTCATGAATCATCTAATTTTGAAGATATAAAACTGGATTATTATAAAGGCAGATACTTAATAGATTCCGCTAATGAATTTATAGATATTATAAATAAAGCAAAATAAGCACTTACTTTCCAGTTATAAAAAGAAGCCAAAAGTTTATCTACCTTTTAGCTTCTTTTTATAATTTTATTATTTTTTAGGAACAGCTTCCCAATCCTTTAAAAATTTTTCTATTCCTATATCAGTTAATGGATGCTTAGCCATTTGAATTATTACTTTATAAGGAACTGTTGCTATATGAGCTCCACATCTCGCTGCTTTAGTAACATGAATTGGACTTCTTATACTTGCAGCAATTATTTCTGTTCTTATATCATGTATCTCAAATATCTCAACAATTTCTTTTATTAATTCAATTCCATCCATGCCTATATCATCTAATCTACCTAAAAAAGGGCTTACATAAGTGGCTCCAGCTCTTGCAGCAAGTAACGCTTGTGCTGCTGAAAATATAAGGGTCACATTTGTCTTTATACCTTTAGATGATAATATTTTTGTAGCCTTTAACCCCTCTTCAGTCATTGGAATCTTAATTACTATATTTTTATGAATTTTTACAAGTTCATCTGCTTCTTTAACCATTCCTTCTGCTTCTGTACTTACAACTTCAGCACTAATAGGTCCATCAACTATATTTGTTATTTCTGTAATAACCTCTTTAAAATCTCTTCCTGATTTTGCAATTAAGGATGGATTTGTAGTTACTCCACATATAACTCCCATATCATTAGCTTTTTTAATCTCTTCAACTATAGCCGTATCTATAAATAGCTTCATTCTAACTCCTCCCTTGAATTAACTTTAATAATTCAATTACAATATATGCAAATACAATAACTTTATACTGAATTCTTGACTTTATAATCCATTATATATTTTATGCATATAGTATACTTACATATATATCTCATTAACTAATCTCTAAAACTTTAACCCATATCATATGATTTTATTTCATTTCTAATCCTATCTATGAATCCATCTAATTCTACAGAACCTTCATCTCCATTTTTTCTGCTTCTTAAAGCTATATTTTGATTTTCTACTTCTTTTTCTCCAACTATAACTATATATGGTACTCTTTCATTTCTTGCTTCTCTTATCTTATAACCTATTTTTTCAGCACGTAAATCCTCTTCAACTCTTATGCCATTATCTAATAATTTATTTTTTACTTCACTTGCATAATCATTAAACTTATCTGATATAGGCAAAATCTTAACTTGAACTGGAGCAAGCCATGTTGGGAATTTACCTGCAAAATGCTCAATTAATATTCCAATAAATCTTTCTATACTTCCAAAGATTACTCTATGGATAACTATAGGTCTATGCTTCTCTCCATCACTACCTATATAATCAAGTTCAAATCTTTGTGGCAACTGGAAGTCTAATTGTATTGTTCCACATTGCCATGTTCTACCTAGGCTATCTTGAAGATGGAAATCTATCTTTGGTCCATAAAAGGCTCCATCACCTTCATTTATCTTATATGGTAAATTTAATTCATCTAGAGCTCCTTTTAATGACTCTTCAGCTATATTCCAGTCTTCATCACTTCCCATTGAGTCTTCTGGCCTTGTAGAAAGCTCAATATTATATTTAAATCCAAATTTTGAATATACTTCATCAATAAGCTCTACGACACCTTTTATCTCAGATTTAATTTGTTCAGGTAACATAAAAATATGCGCATCATCTTGAGTAAAAGCTCTAACTCTCATAAGTCCATGTAAAGCACCTGAAAGTTCATGTCTATGAACTCTTCCCAGTTCACCTAACCTCATTGGAAAATCTCTATATGAATGGACTTCTGATTTATAAACAAGCATTCCACCTGGACAATTCATCGGCTTTAATGCAAATTCTTCTTCATCAATAATTGAAGTGTACATATTTTCCTTATAGTGATACCAATGTCCTGATGTTTCCCAAAGCTTCTTATTTAACATTATTGGAGTTTCAATTTCTACATATCCAGCTTTTTGATGAACTTCTCTCCAATAATTTATTAAAGTATTTTTTAAAACAACTCCTTTAGGTAAGAAAAATGGGAATCCTGGCCCCTCTTCTACAAAAGTAAACAGTTTTAAGTCTTTACCTAACTTTCTATGATCTCTCTTTTTTGCTTCCTCTAAATTATGAAGATAAGTTTTTAGCTCATCTTTGCTTGCAAAGGCCACACCATAAACCCTTTGAAGCATTTTATTTTTTTCATTTCCTCTCCAATAAGCACCTGCTACGGAAGTTAATTTAAATGCTTTTATATACTTAGTTGAATAAATATGAGGCCCTCTACAAAGGTCAATAAATTCACCTTGCTTATATAAAGATATTTTTTCTCCCTCTGGTAAATCACTTATAAGTTCTACCTTATAATCTTCACCTCTGTCTTTCATAAGCTTTAAAGCTTCTTCTCTTGATATATCCACTCTTTCAAAATTTAGGTTTTCAGAAATAATATTATTAATTTCTTTTTCAATTTTATTTAAATCTTCTGCTGTTAACGGTTCTTCTATATCAAAATCATAATAAAACCCATTATCTATTGATGGCCCTATTGCTAATTTTACATTCTTAAATACTCTCTTAACTGCTTGAGCCATAACATGTGAAGTAGAATGTCTCATAACTTCAACTGCTTTCTCATCTTCAAATGTTAAAATATTTACCTCATCATTATTTTTTAACTTATAACTTAAATCAACTAAGGTTCCATTTACTTCACCTACCACTGCTGATTTAGATAGATTCTTGCTTAGTGATTTTGCAAGTTCATAAATATTAGAACCTTCTTGGACTTCTCTTACTGATCCATCTTTTAATTTTACGTTAATCATACCTCTACCTCCTTAAGTGAGATTAAAAATTTCGCCCACAGGGCGCACATGTAATTTGTTTAATCGAACTTACACCTTCGATTCTAGGAGAAGGTGATTCCTATATTAATTTAAAATAAAAAAACATCCATCCCTAACCTTGGGACGAATGTTTACATACGTGGTTCCACCCAAATTGAATTACTACAATTCAATTCATCTCTTAAAATTTAACGATTTTCACCGATGATATTTCACCTTTAGACTACTAAACCATAGCTCCAGGGTAGTTTTCTTATAGTCATATTTAAGAATGCTTACAGCCGGCGACATTCTCTCTCTTCAAACTGTACTCTATAGTACTCTTCCCTTTCCTTGCCTATAAATATTAAAACTAATATTATCACTTTTACAATATTTTGTAAATATATCTTTTAAATATTTTATGTTTTAATACCTAATTTTATTCAAAAAAGAAGTCGCACCTTTAATGCGACTTCTCTATTAAAACTCTGCTATCTCTATTGTTCCATCTTGTAAAACTGTAAATGTTATTCCTCTATCATAATTTTCAGTTATATAAATCTCTGAAGTACTTAATGCTTTTCTAACTCTCTTACTAGCAGAATTAGTATCTACTGTAGTATCTGTTGTAATAACTGAATACTTTGGAGAAACAGCTATTGCAAATTCATCTGATGTAGCATCCTTATTTCCATGATTTCCAACCTTTAATATATCACTAGAAAGATCTACCCCAGCATCCATAAGTGTCTTTTCCTCTGCAAACTGCATATCTCCAGTAAACAAGAAAGTCTTCCCATTTACTACAAGCTTCATTACAAGTGAATTATCGTTATCGTCATCTTCATTTAACACAAAAGGTCCAATTACATCAAAATAAATATCATCTGTAATCTTAACCTTATCTCCGGCATTTAATTTTGTTATTGGTAGATAAAGATCCTCTGATAAATTATCTATTTTATTTTCACCATTCTTTTTATTTTCAGATATTTCTGCTCTGTACATCATCTCTATATCATAAGCTGCTGCAACTGCTTCCATACCACCAATATGATCTTTATGTGTATGAGTTAAAAATACTCCATCTAAAGTATCTACATCTTTTGCTTTAAGGCCCTCTAGAAGCATTTCTGAATTTTCCTCTAGTCCAGTATCTATAAGATAATTCTTATCATCAATTTGAACTAAAATAGCATCTCCTTTACCTACGTTTATGTATGAAACATTAACATTTTCTGCTTTACTAGATATATTGGATAAACTATTTTCTTTATTTTTCCCACACCCAACTAATACAAATATCATAAAAAAACTACTTAATATTTTAAAAATGCTTTTCTTATTATTCATCAAAATTCTCCTCTCTTAAATTACTTCAACTTATTTTTCATAAGCTAATTTATAATGCTTTCGATATTGAAGTGGAGTCATCTTATATTGTTTTTTAAATACTCTATAAAAATAACTTTTTTCTTTAAAACCAATCATTTCAACGATATTTTGTACAGTCAAATTTGTAGTAACTAACAACCATCTAGCTTTTTCCAACTTTATTTCTAATAGCTTTTCAGAAAATTGGCAATTAGCTAATACTTTAAATCTTACCGAAAAATATGTGGGATTAAAATTAAAATGTTCTGCCATAGACCTAAGAGTTACTGTTGAATAATTATCTACCATATACTTAAGCCACTTTCCAATATCATAATCCTTCATCATACTAGACTCACTTATTATTAGTGCCTCTTGATGGACCTTATGTAAATTAGTTAAAAATAAAATCAAAGAAGCTTTTACTAATTTATAATTTTCTTCATCGTTACTACTTAGCTCATATAATAATATATTTAAATATGTCTTAACTACCTCTTGCATAGTTATATCAAATAGCAAATATTCCATTTGAGATGTATCTAATCTTAAAAAATCATATAATATTGGACAATCTGCCATTTGCGCTATTAATTGAGTAGTTATAAACTCTTTCTTTAACTTTACAAAGCAAATCTCATTCTTATCTTTAATATTATATTTTATTTCCCCTACTTGCTTCAGTAATATAATATTACCACTAAACAAGTTAATAACTTTAGAATCTATAGTTATACTTCCTTGTCCAAAAACTACTATCAAAATTATATTTCCTTTTTCATTTGATAATATACCTTCTTCACCTTCAATTAATCTTATATTATAAATTCCATTTTTATTTTCTTTTTTATTTCTTATTTTATTTAAAACACTTTTAACTTCCATAGTTTTCATTACCGCTTTCTATATAAAAGTTTTATTCTTAGCTATATAAAATCTATTATATTTTTATTAACTTAATATTACCTTAATCATTTTATTACCATAACATAATTAGAATATTATTAAAATATCACATCTTTCAATTCTTAAAATAAACCACTTTTTCTGCAAAATGCATCATCTTCTTTTAACTTTTTTATACTGTTATACTTTTTCTTGTTAGTTAAAGATATAACAATGAATGGGGGAAACACTAAAATGATAAGAAAAAAATTAAGTATGCTATTAGCAACAGCTTTAGTTTTTGCTATGAGTACAAGCCTTTTTGTTGGTTGTAGCTCAAATAATACTGGTTCTAAATCAACTGCAAAAGCTGGTACTTATACAGCAACTGAAAAAGGATTTGGTGGAGATGTTACAGTTAATGTAACTATTGCTGAAGATGGAAGCATCGAAAGTATTGATGTTACTGCTGACTCTGAAACTCCTGATATCGGTGGTAAAGCTGCTCCTCAATTAGCAGAAACTATAGTAAATAATCAAAGCTTAGCTGTTGATACAGTAAGTGGTGCAACTGTTACAAGCACAGCTGTAATTACAGCAATAACTAACGCTTTAACTGAAGCTGGTGCTGATATAGATGCATTAAAAAATGCTGAAACTGCTAAGAAAGGTGAAAATGAAGAAGCTACTGTTGACGTTGTTGTAGTTGGTGCTGGTGGTTCTGGTACTGCTGCTGCTTTAGCTGCTGCCGAAGCTGGACTTAACGTAATGGTTATAGAGAAAACTGCTTCAGCTGGTGGTAATACAAAAATATCTTCTGGATTCTTCGCTGTTGATACAGAGCTTTTAAAAGAAGATGGATATGATCTTTCTGTAGATAAAGCAGTTCAAAATTTAATGGAATTTAACCAATACTTATCAAACGGTACAATCGTAAGAAAGATTGTTGAAAACGCTGGTGATACAGTTGAATGGTTACAAGGATATGGAGTTGATTTCTACATTCCAGAAACTACAACTCAATTAGCTCACGAAGATGACGTTTATAAGTGGAAAACTTATCACAAATATAAAGATAATGCCGTAGCATATGAAAATATGTATGCTAATTTAGATAACATGGGTGCTGATGTACGTTACAATACTTCTCTTGAAACTATAATCAAGAATGACGAAGGTGTTGTTACAGGTATAACAGCTACTAAAGCTGATGGTGGTACTTTAACAGTTAACGCTAAAGCAACTATCATCTGTACTGGTGGATACGGTGCTGATGCTGAAAAAACTGCTGAAGCTTTAAAATCTGATTTATTTAACTCTCTTGGTATGCCAAATGCTGGAGAAGGTATAGAAGCTATCGAAGCTGTTGGTGGATACGACCTAGATGCAACTCCACTTTTACATGCTTGTCAATTTGCAGAATCAGAAGTTAAACAAGATTCAGCTGGTGAAAACCTTGCTGGTTTCTCTGATACAAGCTTAACTCAAGTATTAAATACTCCATTATTATGGGTAGACCAAACTGGTAGCCGTTTCACTAACGAAGATGTTGTTTATGATACAGCATTCTGGGCAAACGCTGCTTACACTGTTGGTGGAAAATACTACATCATAGTAGATGAAGCTACATTAAAATCTTTCTCTGAAGGAACTAAATTAACAGTTTCTCAAGCTGGTCCTGGTGCAAAAATGGATCTTGATGATTTCGTTGCATTAGCAGATGCATCTGTTGAAGCTGGTACTGCATTTAAAGGTGCTACTTTAGAAGAATTAGCTGAAAAAGCTGGTATGGATGCTGAAGATTTAAAAGCTACTGTTGAAAGATATAACACTATGGTTAAAAACGGTAAAGATACTGATTTCGGTAAAGCAAGTGAATCATTAGCTTACTCTGTAGAATCAGGTAACTTCTATGCTTTTGATGTAAGAGGTGTATTCCTTGGAACTATCGGTGGAGTTAAAGTTGATGAAAACATGCAAGTTATGAACACTAACTACGAGTTCATCCCTGGATTATATGCAGCTGGAGCAACTGCTGGTGGATACTACACTGGTGTTGGATACCCTCCATATGAAGGATTAGCATCTGGATTTGCTTATACTTCTGGTAGAATAGCTGGTATGAGCGCTGTAGATTATGTTAACTCTTTAAAATAGTTAAAAGCTATAATTTTAACCCCTAAAATATAGTTTTAAATATCTATCCCCAAATCATTTATTTTAATGATTTGGGGATTTCTTTCATTATGCAGTATTATACATCTAAGTATGTTGTATTAGCAGGAACACCTGATATATCTTCATTAACATTTAATTCATCAATCTTTTTAATATCTTCACTTGATATATCAAAATCAAATATATCTATATTAGCTTTTATTCTTTCTTCATTTGATGATTTTGGTATTGGAATTACTCCATTTTGTATGTGCCACCTTAAAGTAATCTGAGCTATACTTTTATTATATTTTTCTGATAACTCTAACATTAATGGTAAAGATAATATTTTCCCTCTCATTATAGGTCCCCATGCAACTACCTGAATATTATTTTCATTACAGTACTCAATTGTTTCCTTCTGAGTTTTGCAAGGATGTATCTCTATTTGATTTACCATAGGCATAATTTTAGCTGTCTTCTTTAATTCTTCTAAATGACCTATCTTAAAATTACATACTCCTATTGCTCTTACTTTTCCTTCTTTATAAAGATCTTCAAAAGCTCTCCAAGTTTCACTATTTAATTTATTAGGCCAATGAATTAAATATAAATCTAAGTAATCTACACCAAGTTTTTTTATAGACTTATTGAATGCATTAATTGTTTCCTCATAACCATGGTCATCATTCCAAAGCTTAGTCACAAGAAATATATCTTTTCTATCAATGCCACTTTCAGCTATTCCTTTACCAACACCTTCTTCATTTCCATAAAAAGAAGCTGTATCAATCTGTCTATATCCAAGATTAAGTGCTAGCTTGACTTTATCTATTACCTCTTGTTCTTCTCCAAGCTTATATGTCCCAAAACCAATTGAAGGTACATCAACTCCATTAGCTAATTTTCTAACCATACTTTCCATATTAATTTACCTCTCTTTCAATTATTTTTATTTCTGTATCACTGACTACTATTACTTTAGTAGCAATCTTATAAAATAATGACGTATCTACAACACCTACAATTGAATTTAAATCTTCATTTAATTTTTCTATACTGCTAATTTTATCTTTATCAAAAAAAGCATCAATTAAGAATAATCCATTATCTGATATTGTGATTCCATCCTTTGCTACACTACTTCTCATTTTAGGTATTCCGCCTAAATCTCTTATTACCGATTCTACATAACTCTTACTTTCAGGGATTATTTCTAAGACTACAGGATGATTAAATTCTAATCTCTTTACAACCTTACTTTCATCTACAAGGAGAACATACTCTTTGGCCATACTTGCAATAATCTTTTCTTTAGTATGAATTCCACCACCACTTTTTAACGCATTTAACTCTTCATCTACTTCATCACATCCATCAAATGCAATATCTACACTACTAATTGACCAAGTTGGTAGAACTTGAATACTATTTTCTATACAAAGACTTGCTGTCTTAAAAGATGGAGTAACTACTTTTACATTTAATCCAGATTCCTTTATATAAGAAATCAAATATCCTATAGTACTTCCCCCTCCAAGTCCTATTGTCATATTATCTTTTATATACTTTAAAGCTTCCTTTGCACATCTTCTTTTCACTTTTCATCTCTCCTATTTACAGCTTATCATCAGCAATTGATTGTTCATGCCTACTTAAGTTATCATAGACATCCTCTTTTCCTACAGTCAGGAATAAGTATAGTATTTCTATTACTGTCATAGCTGATATTCTTGAAAAATAATATTCATCTAAAAACAATTTTTCTCTAGTAGCCGTTGTGATATGATAATCACTTATTTTAGCTAATGGTGAATTAGCACTATTAGTAATCGATATTACTTTAGCTTCTTTTTTATGAGCTACTTCTGCTACATTTAATAATCTTTTAGATGCTCCTGAATTAGAAATTACTATCACAACATCTTCTTTTGTTAAATTATAAGTATATGCAATTTGTGTTTCCCAAATTGTATTAGCTACTGCTGGTATGCCAATTTGATTAAATTTATAACTTCCATCCATTGCAACTGGTATTGTATTACCTACCGCTGCAAATTGAATACTTCTGGCTCCACTTATCAACTTTATAATTCTGAGTAAATTCTCTTCATCTATCATAGATACAGTTTGGCTTAATTCCTCTACTTTATTAGCTAAAATGTTCTGTAATGATTTCTTGATATTATTTTGGTTAACATCTCCAGAAGCAGTTACTTCTGATTCACAACCTTTAACTAATTCTTTTGCAAGAGTAATCTTTAGATGATGAAACCCCTTCACATTACACTTTTTACAAAACCTAGAAACAGTTGCCTCACTAGTACCTGCTGCTTCAGCTAATTCTGCAATTGTTAATTCAACTACTTTAGAAGAATTATTTAAAATATAATTTGCAATTTTCTTTTCTGCATCAAAGAAATTATTATACTCAGCAAAAATTCTATCCCTAATTGTTTTATTTTCCATATGAAATTTCCTTTCATCATTTAGTATATTTTTAGTATATCAAAGAAATTAAATTTCGTAAATAATCATACCAAGAAATTAAATTTCTTGGTATTGCATAATATCTTATACCTATGTTAATTCTTTTTTATATACAAACTTATAATATTTAATATGAAGGGGCTGTATCAAAAAAAATTTGATATTTGCCGATAAAGAAAAGGAAGTTCGAATTTGAACTTCCTTTTTTGCGC
>OLNJ01000583.1_pt1 | contig 28737 bp, 28 predicted proteins | sample 1672191 | NCBI WGS metagenome assembly OLNJ01 (sample SAMEA3136657, study PRJEB25190) | human gut metagenome | biome: human gut; feature: human-associated habitat; material: faeces | place: Austria | collected 2013 | reverse complement strand
GCGAGCAATTCTATGAAAAATCAAGCTATTTTTTCATATCAACTTAACAGATTCTAAATAATACCATTTATTTTATATTTTCCCACAATACGTATTACTTTAACTATATCACTTAAAGTTAACTCTAAGTCAATATTTTTTTACTTAAATTTCATTAATTAAGTTTTTAGTAAATATTTTCTAATTTCTACTTGATTTGAAGTTAACTTTAAGGTCTATAATAATACAATGGCTAACTAAAAAAAGAAGGGATTGTGAGAAAAATGGAAAAATCAAAAGTCTTTTTTACTTCTGAAATAACTCCAGAAAATATGATAAAAATGTATAATGCTCTTGGCGTAAAATCTGAGGGAAATGTGGCAGTAAAGGTCCATTCAGGTGAGGTTGGAAATCAGAATTTCATTCGTCCTGAGTTTATGAAACCTATAATAGATTATGTTAACGGAACTATTGTAGAATGTAATACTGCATATGAAGGGAAAAGAAATACTACAGAAAAGCATAAGGAAACTATGGAGCTTCACGGTTGGAACTCTGTTGCTAATGTAGATATACTTGATGAATCAGGTGATATGGAGCTTCCTATAAATGGTGGTAAGCATTTAAAAACTAATTATGTTGGGAAAAATATGGATAAGTATGATTCTATGGTTGTACTTTCACACTTTAAAGGTCATCCTATGGGAGGTTTTGGAGGTGCTCTAAAGAATATTTCTATAGGTCTTGCTTCTTCTCATGGAAAAGCTTATATTCATGGTGTAGGAAAACCTGAAGAACTTTGGACTGCTGACCATAACTCATTCCTTGAATCAATGGCTGATGCTTCTAAATCAATTATGGAATATTATAAAGATAAAATTGTTTTTATAAATGTTATGTGTAATATGTCAGTAGACTGTGACTGTTGTGCTGTTGCTGAAGACCCAAAGATTGGTGATATAGGAATACTTTCTTCTACTGACCCAGTAGCACTAGACCAAGCATGCCTTGATTTAGTATACTCTTCTAAAGATCCAGGTAAATCTCATCTTATAGAAAGAATAGAATCAAGAAATGGTGTACTTACTGTAAAAGCTGCATCAGAATTAGGTGTTGGAAATAGAGATTACGACCTTATTGTAATTAACGATTAATAATCAGAATAATAAATGTTTTGGAAGCCATATTACTGGCTTCCAATTTAATTTCTTAATTTAATTTAACACTTTAGTGAATGTAGTTTAACTATATTTAGTGAGTTTTATATAGCTTATTCTTTTCTACTTTATTTCTATCATCTTCATACTTTAACGATATTTTTAAAGTTTTTAATAGATATAATTGCACTTATTATAAATATAGCTATTGATACTACTACACTAATAATAAAAGTAACGGTTAAATTTTCTGATAAGAATTTTCCTAAAACCTGTATTGCAAAGAAACTATGAAGAAGTCCTATTGATAATGGTAGTATATAAAATAGAGAAACTTCTTTTCTAATAGCTTTTCCTAAGTCCTTCTTTGATGCTCCTATATTTTTTAGAATCTTATATTTTTCCTTATCTTCTGTAGCATCACTGTATATCTTTATATAAATTATGCTAGCCTCTGCTAGTACAAATACTAGGAATAGAAATGCTCCAATTGCATATACAACCTTTAACCATTCTACATTTTTAGTCCTATATATCCCTACTTGAAACTTAATATCCTCTGTTAAATAAGGTGCTAATGCTTCTCCTAATTTATTTGAAAGCTCTTGATTTAATAACTCATCATCATTTTCCACTTTAATTCCATAGAAATTAACCATTTCTCCACTGCTCTTAAGCTTTTCATATTCATCATTATTAACAACTACTGTTGGATAATTAATAAGTGAGCCTAAAACCTTAAATCGTATATCACCTTCACTAATCTCATAAGTTTTATCACTAACAGTTACATCCTTTTCCTTGAGTAAACTTGCCAATGTTCCTGGGCGTTGTATATAGATAGCCTTACTTCCTTCTACCATTTCTTCATTAACTTTTGCTAAATCTTTTTCATATCCATTAGCCTTTAAAATATTAGTAAATTGGTCATAAGATAATAATATATAATCTTCTTTTTTCCACTCTTCAATATTTTCTAATGTATTCTTAACTATTGCCACTTCCGTATTTAAATCATATTTCTTACTACCTAAAAGATTTGTGATTTCATCTGATATTTTTTCATCATTTATTATATTTGAAGAATAAAATGACATTGAAAATAATTGGTCATTTTGTTCACTCATTGTATATAGCTTTCTCATTGAAACTGCTGTACCTAATACTGTAACTGTACATGCTGTTAAAATACCTATTGTAGCATAAGTAGTGTAATTCTTCTTTATTCTGTAAGCTAAACTATTAATAGTTATTACATTCTCACCTTTATATAATATTTTTTTATTATTAATTAAAAAGTTAAGAACTACAGGAATTGCAGCATAAAACAATCCATAAGTACCTATACAAACTAAAACCAAAGTTTTTAAAGCATTTATTTTTGAACTAAATACTAGATAATATCCATAAGTAATAAATCCAACTGAAACAATAGCTATAATATAAGTAAACACACTAATCTTCGGCATCTTTTCAGACTTCTTACTATCATTTAAAAGGTCAATTACCTTACTTCTTGCAATATTAACAAAGCCTTTTATACTCATTAATAAAAATATAAACATAAATATTAAAAATGTGCTTACTATAGAATTAGCTGTAACAGTAAATTTAACATCTACATTAAATCCTGCAACTGCAAAAACTATCATTTGAAAGAATTTAGAAAATAATACCCCAACACCAATTCCAATTACACTAGCAGATAAGCCTATTAACATCATCTCTGAAAAATAGATTTTACCAATAGTTTTTAAATCAACGCCCATAAAGGTAAAAAGTCCAATTTCCTTTTTCCTATTTCTCAAAAACACATTTGATGTATACCAAATAAAGAAAAACATAAAAACAGCTAAAATTACACTAACTGCTTGTAACATCATCTTAGTATAAGATGCATTAGCTTCTCCTAATACCTGTATTGCTTCGCCATTCATAAGTATAAAAAAATTACTTAAAATAATTACTGAAAAAATCATAGAAATAAAAAACATGGTGTATGTCTTTATATTATTCTTAAAATTATTAAAGGCTATGGAAAGTATACTCATTATTTAGCACCTCCTAAAGTTGCTAATAAATCAATTATCTTACCATAAAACTCTTTTCTATCATTACCTTTATTTAATTGACACTTTATCTCTCCATCACTAAGCATATAAACTTTTTTAGAATAGCTTGCACTAAAAGCATCATGAGTAACCATTATTATAGTTGCTTTATTTTCTTCATTTACTCTCTTTAAGCACTCTAATAAGTCTATAGAAGATTTTGAATCTAAAGCTCCTGTTGGTTCATCAGCAAATATAACCTTAGGCTCTGTAATTAACGCTCTAGCTGCTGCACCTCTCTGCTTTTGTCCTCCTGATAATTCATAAGGGTACTTTTTAAGATGCTCTGTAAGCCCAAAAATATCAGCCATCCTAATAACTTTATCTTCAATTTCCTTACTTTTCTTTCTTCCCAATGCTAATGGAAGTGCTATATTATCCATTAATGTCATGTTATCTAAAAGGCTATAATCTTGAAATATAAACCCTATTTTATCTTTTCTAATGTTTGATAACTCTTTATTTTTCACCTTTGTAATATCTATTCCATCTAAAAGTATCTCACCTTTAGTAGGCTTATCTAATGTAGATAATAAATTTAAAAGAGTTGTTTTTCCTGCTCCTGAGGGCCCCATTATAGATAAGAATTCTCCCTCTTCAACAGACAAAGATATATTATTTAAAACTCTGGTCTTAAAGCCTTTAATTCCATAATCCTTTGATAAATTATTTAACTTTAATATTTCACCCATCTATTATTTCCTCCAAAATCTAATTTCTATTTAGCTGAGCTATTAATCAGCTTACAAATTAATTTTAGTGGTTTTTTAATAATTAATCCTTCACTTAACATTACATTTAAACATCTAATGTTACATTTTTGTAATGGTAGTAAAATCAGATATTTTATTAAACTTTATTTTAAATAACGTGTATTGATTTTTTACTGACTGTACTTCAAATGAATTTCCTAGCTTATCTAAAATCTTCTTAGAAAAATAAAGTCCCATTCCAGTAGATTTATATATAGTATTTCTACCATTGCTACCTGTAAATCCTTTGTTAAATACTCTCTCAATATCCTCCTTGGCTATTCCAATCCCATTATCTCTAATATTTAAACATATGTATTTATCTGTTTCCTCTGCATAAAATTTTATTTCTGCATTTTCCTTCGAGTACTTTATTGCATTATTAATAAGCTGATCTAAAACATATAAAATCCACTTTTTATCTGTATAAACATAGTGGTCTAAGTTCTCTAAGCTTATATCAATACTATTTCTTATTAATAAGAATGCATTGTTTTTAATAGCTTGCTTTACTATATCTTTTAACTTTTCCTCTGAAATAAATATATCCTCAGCAGCAGCTGTTGCTCTACTTCCATACATTACTGAATTAACTAAGAAATTAATTTTTTCAGTTTCATTTTTAATATCTGTACTTATCTTTGCATCATCAATACGCTCTAAAATCATTGATATTGCACTAATAGGAAGTTTTATTTCATGAACCCACCTAGAAATATACTCTTCCATATCTTTAATTTGTTCATCTTTAATATCTATAACCTCAGAATACTTGCTTTCTTTTTTATTAATGATATATCTGATTATCTCTTCTTCTAAAAAATCACCTTCAACATCATCTATATTGATATCATTATCATCTTCAACTAACTCATATAGCTTACTATAACGTTCCTTCCAGCTTCTATACTTAATTATGAAAGCTACTATATAAAGAACTACTAATATTAAATCTAAGTAATATACTTCTCCCATATTATCCTTTAGCAAATTTAACACTAAAAAATATATATTAATAAAAAATAAGATACTACAATTAAACAAAATACATTTTATATTTTCTCGTATAAACCTTTTTAAATTCATTGTATAAAATACCCTATTCCTTTTTTAGTTTTAATTACATCATCTAAACCTAAGTCCTTTATTTTCCCTCTAAGCCTAGTAATATTCACCGTTAATGTATTATCACTAACAAATTCATCATCATTCCATAAGCTCATCATAATCTTTTCCCTGGCTACTACCTTCCCCTTATTTTTTATAAGCAATGATAGTATCTTAATCTCATTTTTAGTAAGCTCTATTTCTTTATCCTTATATCTAAAAATACACTTTTCAATATCTAAAACTGCATCATTATAATAAATTAAAGAATCAGAACTTGCATAATCATAGCTTCTACGTAATAATGCATTTATTTTTGATATTAATACTTCAACTGAAAAAGGCTTTGTAATATAATCATCTCCACCATTATTCATTCCCATAATAATATCCATATTAGAATCTCTTGAAGATAAGAATATTATGGGAACCTTAGAAATCTCCCTTATTTTTTCACACCAATAAAATCCATCATAATACGGTAAATTTATATCCATTAATATAAGACTTGGTTTTATATCTATAAATTCCTTTAATATATTTTCAAAGTTATCTATTGTAGCTACTTCAAATCCCCATTTAACTAATGATAACTCTAACTCTCTAGCTACATTTAAATCATCTTCAATTAATAATATCTTTTTCAACGTCTTCACCTCTTACTTAGTATATTGCTTATCTTATCAAAATACTATTATAAATTTACCATATCTATATAGCGATAATAACAAAACACTAGCTGAGAACTTAATCCCAGCTAGTGTTTTACTCTCCCAACAAACTCATCGTAACTTTCAGGCTTACCATTTCCAAATATAATTTTAAATTCATTTGTTTCTGTATTTCTATAATTAATATAGCTCTTATTTAAATCTAATCTAGAAGTATCACTAAAATTAAACTTCTTTAATACATCCTCTTCCCTAACATTTTCACCTAATGTTCCTACTTGTCCAATTCCACTAGAAGTTACTAGCTTATAAGCTCCACATGGATTTAAATATTCGATTTCTTTTACTTCTATAGATTCGCTTTCTTCCTCATGACATTTATCACAGTGACAACCTAGCTCATGCTTTGGATTTTCTTTATTATAAAAATAACCACAACAATTACAAATCTTAGTTGTTCCATTAGATGAGTTTTCTATACTAACTAATCCCCCACATATTTTACATTTCTCAATATTTAATACGTTATCCATATTATCCCCCCATTCTTCCTTCATAAATTAATTATATTAACAACATAGTATTTTTATGAAAGATACTTTTGTATCATTATCTCTGTTTTGTTTTTTATTTTATGATTATACTCATTTACGAGTATTTTATTTTAAAGTATAATATGAATATATAGTATTGAATAATCTATAAATTCAATAATATCATTTAAGGGGGGTGAAAAATTATGACTGATTTTATTCTAATTATTTTACCATTGATATTAGTTAGTATTGCAATGATTTTATTAGTAAATAATCTTAAGAAGAAAAATAAAAAAAAGAACGTTTCCAAAAATGAAACACACAATCAAAAGGAAGATAAATCAGAAGAAGATTATATGACTTTAGGAATGACATTAGGAATGTGTTTTGGTGTAACAATAGGCTCAATATTTACAAATACATTTGGACCAAATTCTATCACTTATGGAATATGTTTTGGCATGTTAGGTGGTATGGTTATAGGAATGACAATAAAGAAAAAGTAATGCTTAATTAAACATAGTAATGCACTGGCAAATTTAAATTATTGAGATTTAGAAATAAAGTGGATAAGTTATTTCTTCACTTTTATATGACCTATTATAACATCGATTTAAAACAGAGCCTAAAAATAAAATACTAACTATAAACATACTATATTATAGTTAGTATTTTAACTTTTACACTTGATAATATTTACTAGAAAATGCTATTAAATCCACTCTAAAAATATTGGGAATCTTTTTCTCCAAGAAGCTTCAGAGTGATTTGCCCCTTCATCAATAATAAGCTTCAAATCCTCGCTATCTTGTCCTAATTCCAAAAGTAAATTTGCTATATCTTTTGTATCTTCTACATAAATCCTGTTGAAGTCTTTATTTTCTTCATCTGAAGTTTCTTTAGTTCCTACATCTAGATAAACCTTAGTTCCTTTTTTAAAATTATCTTTTATGAATTCCATTAGTTTATCTTTTTTAAACCAAGCTGCTGTTGAAAATGCTCCAATAGCCGAAAATATTTCTTTATACTTATACCCTGCATATAAAGATATAAATGCTCCCATTGATGAGCCAGCAATAAATGTATTATTTCTATCTTTTAATGTTCTGTACCTTTTATCTATAAGTGGTTTTAATGTTTTAACTAAAAACTCTACGTACAAATCTCCCTCTCCACCAGCAACTTGTAAAGTTTTTGAATGGATAAATTCTGATAAATTGTCATTTACCCAAGGTGAATATTCATCAATTCTTCCTCCATCTAAATTACAGTCAACTCCTACAACTATAATTCCATCTCTACCCTGTTTTTCAATATTACTTACAGCATCTTGAATCCTCCATGCTTCACCAAATGATGCAGTTTCCTCATAAAATAGATTATGTCCATCTTGCATATAAAGTACAGCATATTTTTTATCTTCTCTTTCATCATAATCACCTGGTAAATATACTCTTACCATTCTATCTCTTCCTAATTGACCTATATGAATACTAAAGTTTTCAATTCTATACATCCTCAACACCTCTTTTAATTTATTAGTTGCACCTCGAAGGTCCAGTTATTTTCCATAGACAATCATAATACTATCAGCTAAAAAACTTCCTATAAATACAGCTTATAACAATATGCCAAATATTACTATAACAATATTTATTCTACCGTTACTTTATATATTAAAAATCACCTGTTAGATAAATTAATACAAATGAATTTAAATAATTCGCTATGTTTAAGAATAATGTTGAAAATAATGCGTTTAAAAAGGACCGATAAACTATTGGTCCTTTTAGTTCGTTATTATTTAAGATTGTTCATAGAATCTAATTGGTAAATTGAAATTTATCACTCTCTTTATTGATATGTTTTATTAATATTTTTAATTAACATTTTATATTGCAAGTCCCCTAATCCATATTGTGGGAAATTACTAAATAGCTCATTAATAAGTTGCTTTTCAGATTTATTAATATGTTCAATTATATACCTATTAATTTCACTATCTTTATTCAAATAGTTTAAATATAATAATGTAGCTTGATATAATACTGGCATTAGCTTTTCATTTGGCATCTGTTTATTGCAGATTATACTTTTGTATCTTTGATAACTTCCATTTATATCAATTTCATAAGCATTAGGTAACATCTCATCACTACTTTCAATAGCCATACAGAATAGTACATCTCCATCAAAGTTACTTTGCTCTAAATAAGCAAGTATTGTCAGCATATTCATTTGACAGAACATATCATCACCAAACCATAATACTATTGTATCAAATTCATTTTTAAATAATGGTTCTAATGGATTTAATACTATATCTCTATATTGTTCTATTGTTCCATTAAGTGATTGTACTCTTTTTTCAATAAATGCTTGTGAAAATATTTCTTCATCAGCTTCGCCCCAACACATAGCTTCATTAAATGAAACATAAGTAAAGTTTTCATTACACCATTTCTTCTTCTTAAACTCGTCCATCATACAACCACCATTTAAAATATGAAGAACATTGGATTCATACTTAGAATATATTTTCTCTTGAATAGTATTAATTATTTCATTTTTCATTACATAACCCTGATTATCACTTTCGTTATTATAAGTAATTTTAGAATTAAATTGTGAAGCTGGTAATTTATTTTTTCTATATTCATATGGAGATATTCCATAACAACTTAAAAATGCACGAGAAAATGCTTCTTGAGATGAATAGCAATATTTATATGCAATATCAATAATTCTTAATTTTGTTAATCATAAATCATCTGCGGCACATTGTAATCTTCTTTTTAAAATATATTTTTTAATTGATATTCCTATGTATTTACGAAAACTTGTTGAGCAATAAAATGGTGAATAATTAACTCTTGTAGCTATATCTGTTAATGAAATATCATTACTCAAATTATCCTCAATATAATCAATAATCTCTTCAATATTATTTTTTTGCATTGTATTCGCCTCCTTACAACTCAATTATATTTGGTCTAATGTTTGATTTTATGATATTTCTTGTGTTAATTTTAAAATTTAAATTCCGCTATGTTTAAGAATAATGTTGAAAATAAGATATTTAAAAAAGGACCTACAATTTATTGGTCCTTTTAGTTCGTTATTATTTAAGATTTTTCATTAGTTTATTCAATTAATTTGCTATTAATTGAATATATAAAATTTGAATATAATCCTATTACAAGTCCCCATAATATAATGGCTGTGATTCGTACAGTTTTTACATCTTTTATCAAATGTTCAATAACGTCGTTCTCAAGAGTTAACTTCCCATCTTGCAATATGAGTTGTAATGTTTCTAGATTACTTGTTATTATACCTAATGACGCTGCTATTAATATGAATACTATCCATTGAACTGATTTATATCTCCAAACTTTCCTCATAAACCCTCCTATGTTATATTAAAGTGATGAACTATTTAATACAATTACGAATTACTTTCTTATTAATTATACACAAATAACAGTAACCATTAAACACTATTTACCATTAAATATGAATTGCTTTTCTTGCTTTAAAATCCTTTATTTGAGTAGTGGAATACGAATTACACCTCATCGTATCTTTTTCTGTTTTAAACAACTCTATCCATTTAAACCAATACATTAGGATAATTTAATCAAATATCAACATATATCTTGAACATAGAGAAATAATTAAGTCCTGTTAAATATAGAGAATTAAATTTTCCAAAACTCTTCTGTTAAATTATGTATAAATATGATAAAATATGTAGTATATACATATTTTATTAAGGAGGGGTTTTATGGATGGCATAACCCAATTAACAAACTCAACAACGATGTACTTAATTTCAGGTACCATCATTACTGCTGTAGCCTTAGTATGCGTATTATTTTTTATAAGAGCGTATAAAGAAGGGATTAAAATAGGAATGGATAAAAAAGATTTGAGTAAGGTTATAACCTCGAGTACCATCTTTACAATTGTTCCGTCAATCGGAATATTATTAGGTGTAATAACATTGTCTGGGTCACTAGGAGTCCCTATCCCATGGTTAAGGTTGTCTGTAATAGGTGCTTTACACTATGAAGTTATGGCAGCGGATATGGCTGCTAAGGTCAGTGGATTACTAGCATTATCTCCTGAATTTATGACACCTGAAATATTAGTTACTATTGTTTTTGTAATGGCAATAGGGATAATATGGGGTAGCATATTTTGTGTGATTGGTCTTAAAAAATATCAAAGTACCATAAAAAAATCTACATCTAAAGATAATAGATGGGGACAACTTTTATTTAATGCAATTTTCATAGGCTTGGTTTGTGCTTTTGTTGGATCATCTTTTGGAGATGTAAGACAAGGCTCCTTTACTAGTTTAATAGTTATAGTAATTTCTGCTTTATCTATGTCAATTTGTGATTATTTAGTTAAAAAGAAAAACCAAAAATGGTTAGATAGCTTTGCACTTTCTATTAGTATGCTAATAGGTATGGCTATGGCTATACTAGTAGGTTAGGAGGAATACTATTATGATGAAAGAAAAAGAAATGCAAATTGATAATTTGGAAAAGTTTGATGATATTATGCATAAGTATGGCAGAATCTCTACTGTTGTATTGATAATTATGTTGTTATCAACTCCATTTTTAATAGCTATGTACTTTGGCGCAAATATTGATTTTAAATCGGCATTAGCTGGAAGTATTGGAATATGTGCTTTATTCTTACCAGCTTCTATTGTAGAGGTTATCACCTATGCACCAATGCTTGAAACAGGGGCTACTTACTTAGCATTTATAACTGGTAATTTAACTAATTTAAAGATACCTTGCTGCATGAATGCAAGAAATTTAGTTGGAACAGAATTTGGTACTAAAGAAAATGAAATCGTTTCAACAATATCTGTAGCTATATCTTCAATAACTACTATCATAGTTATTGCTATTGGAGTAATGTTAATGGTTCCTCTTGAACCTATTATAAATTCTCCTGTACTAGAACCTGCTTTCTCAACAGTAGTTCCAGCATTATTTGGAGCTCTTGGATATCAATATATAAAACAGGCTCCTAAAGTAGCTATCATACCATTCTTGCTAGTTTCTGTACTTTGTTTTGCAGTACCTAATTTAGCATCACAAGTGGTAGTTCTTATAGCTGTAGCTGCTATACTTTCTATAGTAATAGCAAGGATTTTATATAATAAGGGGAAACTATAAAATGAATAATTTAGATAAAAATACTATAGCTAAAAATTTATCAGAAATGATACAAGTAAATACTATTAAAACAGATGATATGTCTCAGTATGAGATATTTCAAAATTTATTAGAGGAATTATATCCTACTATACATGCTAAAGGTGAAAAGGTAATCATAGCTGGCTCACTTCTTATTAAAATTAAAGGGAAAAACAGCAATCTAAAACCGATGCTATTAATGTCTCATACTGATGTTGTAGAAGCCGATGGAGTATGGAAACACTCACCTTTCTCTGGTGATATTGCAGATGATTGTGTATGGGGAAGAGGAACTGTTGATACTAAAGGTGCTTTATGTGCATTCCTTGAAGCAACAGAAGACTTATTAAAGGAAGGTTTTGTTCCAGAATCAGATTTATATTTAGCTTCATCAATTGATGAAGAAACATTAGGAGTAGGTGCTAAAAAAACTGTTGAATACTTAAAAAGTAAAGGTGTGAAATTAGGGATTGTCTTGGACGAAGGTGGTGCTATAATTGAATCTCCTATGCCTGGTCTTACTGGATACTATGCTATGCTTGGAATTATGGAGAAAGGCTATGCTAATGTTGAATTTATAGCAAAGTCATTAGGTGGACATGCTAGTACGCCAACTAACAATACTCCCATAGCTATGTTAGCATCTTTTGTAAATGATGTTAATACTAAATCACCTTTTAAAAAAGAATTGACTAAACCAGTAAAAGATATGTTTAAAGAGATGTCTAAGTATATGGCTAACCCTTATAAATCTTTATTTGGTAATGTAGAGTTACTTAGTCCTATATTGAAGAATGTTCTTCCAAAGGTAAGCTCACAAGCTAATGCTATGCTTACAACTACTTGTGCTTTTACTATGGCTAGTGGAAGTAAGGCTCCAAATATAATTCCAGAGTCTGCTTCAGTTACAGCTAATATGAGGGTAATGGTACATCAACCATTACAAGAATCCCTTAAAATAATAAAAAATGTAGCTAAAAAATATGATATAGCAATGAAAGTATTATATTCTCATGATTGCTCTAAAGTTACAGATGTTAAAAGCGACGGATATAAATATATTTGCAATTGCATAACAAATACATTTGAAGATGTTAAACCTGTTCCGTTTATAGTTTTAGCTGGAACTGATGCTAGACATTATAATGAAATATGTGATTGCGTAGTTAGGTTTGCACCATTAAGGTTAAATAAACAACAATTAAATAGTCCACATGGATTAGATGAAAATATAAGTATAGATGCTCTGTATGGAGCAAGTAAATTCTATAGATATTTCATAGAAAATTATAAAGGAGTTAACATATAAATCAGTTTATATATAAAAATGGAGTACACTTAAGTTCTCCATTTTTTTCATGTACATAATTTTAATATTAGCTATATTTAATTTAAATACATTCAAAAAAACTTTACCATTTATGAATATATTATACTTCTTATTTTAAAATTCTTTATTATAGAAGGAAAATTTCTTCCCTTCATCTATATATCTTAATAAATGAAGACTATTTTCTGAAACTTTTGCCACAACATTTATTCTATAATCTCTTTTCTTATTAACTTTTAATATTTGTAACTCTCCCATATATCTTCCGTATTCAATATTATCTATGGTTATATATCCAATCTCACTATCTATAGTATTCATCGGAATTATTATATCTCCATTTAAATTATACCTGCTTTCTACAGCCCTAATAGCATCTCTTGCTTGATCAACTCTTGGAGTGTATGTTTCTTTTAACAATCTATTTATAATATCGTCTTTAACCATAACTTCAATATCTAACATAATTTCATCTTGTTTTAATAAAGATAACTCTTTTAGTTCTTGAATACTAGGAAGAGAATCACCAATAAAGACAGTTTCATTTCCTAATGCAAATAATTCATTTGCTGCAATTCTTACATCTAGATTTCTATGATTCTCTAGTGTAGGTAATCCCTCTTTAATAGGACCTCTTTTCCTATTATTAGACTGTATAAAGGAAGAAACTTTAATTCCTCTTTTAGATAATAGTTTATTTTGCTTCTCCATATATTCTATTGATATTCCCGTGCCTGCTCTTGGATAAAAATTATGAAGAGCATCTATATTTTTGTATTCAACTTCAAGTTTATCTAACTTTAATAAAAATTCCTCAGTTACTGTTGATCCATTTAATTGAACTTTTATTCCATAAGGATTTCTGCTCATTTTAGCAATTTCCTCTTCATTATATCCAAAGTCAACTCTTATAGTTTTAACTCCAATCTCACTTAAACCCTTTAAATCCATATTATCTAAATTTAAGAACTTAAAAGTATTTGGAGATATATCACTAATTATATCCATATCATACTCTTTTGCTATTTTAAAAAATTCTTTAACTTGACTTTTTAAAATACTATAATCTGCCTCAGGTATATGTAATGATGTAAAAATTCTTGTAAACCCTAGATTTTTTCCATCTTTTAAAAGCTGTAAATTTTCTTCCATAGTATTATCTAATCCAAAATATATCGAAAAACCTAAACTCATAAATTATAACTCCCTTTTTATTAAAATGTGCTAGATTTAATATTATCATATTTAATCTAGCACAACTCTAAATTTATTTAATTATGCATTTTTAACATCAGATTCTTTAATAACAAAATAAGTTATAATAAATCCAGCAACATATGAAATGATAAGACCTATAAAATAATTAAGCATACATTCCGGTTTCATTATTGGAATAGCAACTAACCCTGATGGCCCCCAAGAGTTTGCTAATACATGTGTAAGCATTACATAAGCTCCACCAAATCCTGCTCCAAGCCCTGCAGTAATAAATGGTTTAAACATAGGAAGTGTAACTCCATATATCAATGGTTCTCCAACGCCTAAGAAACCTGCTGGAAGTGCCCCTGCAATAACCTTTTGTAATCTATTATTTTTAACTTTTTTAGCAATAAAGTAAATTGCAATTGCTGCACCAACTTGTCCTGCTCCTGCCATTGCAAGTACTGGGAATAATGATACTCCACCCATTGCTTCTAATTGAACTGCATAAATAGGTATTAATCCATGATGTAATCCAAATAAAACCATTGGTAAGAATAATGCTGATAATATATATCCACTAATTACGCTAACAACTGGATTTGAAGAATTTATAAATATACTTAAAACTGAAACTAGTCCATCTGATAAGAATCCAGCCACTGGCATGATAATAAATACAAATAATATTCCTGATATAAGTAAAGTTAATAAAGGAGTTAAAATTAAATCTAAAACATCCGGAATTCTCTTACGTATTGCCTTTTCTATTTTAGCTAGTATATATACACCTATAATTACACCTATAATACCGCCTTTTCCAGTAGTCAAAATAGAATTTAGAGGCACACTTTCATCATATAATCCAAGAGTTGTAGATATAGTAACTATATTAGCACTAATTGATATAGCACCTAACATACCTCCTAATCCTTCTGTTGCACCAAATTGTTTTGCAGAATTAATACCTGTATATATTGCAAAGTATGATAAGAATCCTCCACCTATAAGTGAGAACATTAATTGAGTCATTTTCCAGAAACCTTCTGCTGAAAGAATTCCTTGACCTTGAAGTGTTGTTATCAAACTTGCTAATCCATTAAATATACCTGCTGCTATAATTGCAGGAATTAAAGGAATAAATATATTAGCTATAGTATTAATTGCTTGTTTAAACTTACCCTTTTTTTGTCCGCCTTTTATTGCATCTTTATTTTGTTTCCAATCCTCAGTTACAACACCATCTCTAGGAATTCCTAATTCCTCAACACATATATCTGTAACTTTCTTAGCTTTACCTGGTCCTAAAACTATTTGAATATAGTTTCCATTATCTACAATGCCTAGAACCCCTTCAGTATTTTTAAGTTCATCTTTTTGAACTAAACATTCGTTCTTTACTGTCATTCTAAGTCTGGTCATACAATTTGCAGCTTTAACAATATTATTCTTACCACCAACTAATTCAATAATCTTTTTGGCTAAATCTTGATTTGTCATATAATATTCATCCCCCTATTAATTTAATTTTCTATGGCTTTTCTAATATGTCCTTTAGCTCTATTTAACGCTTCTTCTGCTTCTTTAGAGTTACAATGTAGTAATATCATTACTATAGCTACTTTAACCTTTCCTCTTGCTTGCTGTAATGTTTTTTTTGCTACTTCTCTATCTGCTTGAGTTGCTTCCATAACTATATTCTCTGATCTTTCAATTAACTTCTCATTAGTCTGCATTAAATCTACCATAAGATTTTTATATACCTTTCCCATACCTACCATACTTCCTGTAGATATCATATTTAATACCATCTTTTGTGCAGAACCTGCTTTCAATCTAGTTGAACCAGTAAGTACTTCTGGGCCTACAATAAGCTCTATAGATATATCTGATAACTTACTCATCTCTGAATTTTCATTACATACTATACAAGCCGTTTTACACCCAATTTTTCTAGCATATTTTAGTCCATAAATCACATATGGAGTTCTTCCACTAGCTGCTAATCCAATTACTATATCATCATTATTTAGATTAATATTCTTCAAGTCTTCTTCACCTAAGGTCTTACTATCTTCTGCACCTTCAACCGCTTTAATAAAAGCTAACTCTCCTCCTGCGATTAATCCTATTACTAAATCATAAGAAACTCCAAATGTCGGTGGACATTCTACTGCGTCCATTAATCCAAGTCGTCCACTTGTACCAGCACCCATATATATTATTCTCCCTCCTTTCTGAAGTGCATTAGTACATGCTTCTATAGCCATTGATATATCAACTAAAGAGTTTCTCACTGCTTGTATTACATTTTCATCCTCCTTATTCATAACAGATGCTATTTCAAAAGGAGTCATTTTATCTAGGTTAATCGTATTAGTATTCATCTTTTCAGTTGTCAGATTTTCTAAATTTAACATATATAATCTCCTTACTTCTTTTGGACATCTATAAAAATTAAATGTCCTTTTATTATTTTTTAATATGAGTTCTGTTAAACTGAGTTAAATTTGGCTCATAATTTCTATTAATATAGGCAGTATATAAAATATCAATCAAATTTAATTATGATATCAGCCAGTCCAGAGTAAATAATAATAAGTGCTAAATTATCTTTTTGCATAGTTTAACTCCTATTCTCAAACTGCTGATATCACTTATCTATCCATTCTTGTATATGTTTACATAATTATGAAAATTTGTTTCACATCTTGATTCTTTTAACAAAACTCTCACTACTTCATCTTTGTATATACATTATTATAAATTAATTGCAATTATGACAAATATTCGATTTTACATAAAATAAAAACACTTACATAACCTAAGTGTTTTAATTCTCTATTATTTATTGACAATAATTAATTAATTAATATTATCCGTATTATTCACTCACATATATTTATATCTTCATTAAAATAGTATATAATTATATTATGTAATTATTTCCATTTTGTTGTTAGGAGGAAATATCCTATGCTTGATTTTGCTAAAGCTGCTTTTCCATGGATTCTTTATGGGCTTGGTCTTGCAATTTATATTAAATATATGAATTCTAAAGCTAAGCCAAAAGATAAAAAATAAAGACGCCATGTTTATTACCACATGACGTCTTTCACATCTTTTATAACATTAATTATTTATTTATTTTATCTTACAACTTTACTAGCTGTCTCTAACTGATGTTAATATTGAATAAATATTATCCAAAACCTCTTTACAGATATTGTCAAAGTTACTTTGTAATCTTTCAGATAACTCTAAAGAAAACTCTATAACTTCAATTTCAATTCCAATAAAAAATCCCTTTATATTAGGTTTCTCTAATCTTATAGCCTTAAGTAAACTTATATCATGACCTGTATATATTTTATCAAGCAATTCATCGCAGTTATCTAAAGTTCTAACTGTTACAGTTCCAGGCTCTTTCATAAAATACGTTGAATCTATTATAATTACTAAATCATCATCCTTAATTTCTTCTATACAATATTGATAATCAGTTTCTCCAACTATTACTTCAATATTTTCATTAATATTCCTTAATGAATCTTGAATTTTTTCTACTACCTTTACACCAATACCATCATCACAAAGTAATATATTACCTATCCCAATAACTTTAATCATAATAATCTGAATCCTATTTCTATAAAGTATTATGCCAATATATTTATTGTTACTGCTTTATGTCTATCGCTAGTTACATGAGCCGCACAACTTAAACATGGGTCAAAGCTCCTAAGAATTCTTCCAACTTCAACAGGACTGCTTATATCTTGAATCTCTGTTCCTATTAATGCCTCTTCAGCAGTACCTCTTACCCCTTTATCATCTTTAGGTGATATATTCCATGTAGAAGGTGGAATAACTGTGTAATTTTCTACCTTTTTATCATTTATTGAAATCCAATGAGCTAATGATCCTCTTTCAGCTTCACTTAAGCCTACCCCTAAAGCTTTAGTAGGAACTTGCCACTCTTTTTGAACAGCCTTTCCTAATTTTGCAATTTTTATTAATTCCTCAGTTATCTCACATACTCTTTTAGCCTCATAGGCTTTTGCTAAAATTCTATCCATAGTAGATATGCCACCTTTATATTCACCACTTAATGTCATTCTTGCTAATGCTCCAACTTCCATTGCAAATCCTTTATATCTAGGTGCATTTATCCAACTATACGCTCCTTGCTTTTTTGGATCTGGGCTTGCTGGATTACTTTTTCCTGGAATCAACGGTTGTCCATTATCAACTGCCCATGTATATTTAACGCTTTCTGTTATATTGTTTATGTCTAAATCTTCTTCCTTACCATTAATTCTTACATTTGGCAATGAATATTGGATTGGAGGTGCATAATTATCATATAAGCCATAACTCATTAAATTTCCATGGCCGCCTCCTATTTTAAAATAATCACTATATGCTTTAGCTATAATTTCTACGTCAGGAATTAATTTATTTATAATAAAATCTTTTAATATTGTAATTATATATCTACAGCTTTCAATTTGTGGTATATCTATATTTGTAGTTATGCCTCCTACCCATATACCATGAGGATGTGGAGCTTTTCCTGTTAAAACTGCTAAACCCTTATGAGCTTCTCTACTTAACCTTATGGCTTCAACATAATCTTCATTTATTTTATTAGTAATTACTTTATCTAATCTATAATCCGCCACTTTAGGAGTTTCTGTCTTAAACAATGGATTTACAGCGATAATTTCCAAATAATCTGGGAAAACAAAGAAATATGTCCATCTTAAATAATTTTGTATAAACTCAAAACCGTTTGCTATATCTCTAATAATTCTACCATTTTCATCTGGATTAATTTTCATTGCATCCTCTAAAGCTCTAACTGACGTTAAAGCATGATGTGTTGAACATATACCACAAATTCTAGGAGTTAATCTTATCATATCTAAAGGCGAGCGACCTTCGAACATTTTTTCAAATCCCCTAAACTGATTTCCACAAACCTTAGCATCTACAACCTTATTATTTTCAACTTGCACTTCTATACTTAGAAGTCCACTAACTCTTGTAACAGGATCTACTATTATATTATGCACCTTCACCACCTCCATACTTAACAAATGGTTCCATACTATCTGGAAATCCTGGAACTGCACAACCTATACAAGTTGTATTGTCTCCAATAGGCCAATTTTCACTATCATTCCATCTACTAACAGGACAATAAGCATAAGTTACTGGTCCCCTACAGCCTAATAAAAACATACACTCTTCTCCTCCGAAAGTTTTTGCAAATATACCTGCATCAAAAAATCTCCTTCTTGGACATCTATCATGTATAAGTTCTCCGTAATAAGCTAAAGGTCTGCCCTCTTTATCTAATTCTGGTACTCCATAATTAACTAAATGTCCCAATACTCCCATAGTCCATACTGGATTAGCTGGACACCCTGGAATTTTTATTACATCATTTCTTTCTAAGAATTCACTTACCCCTACAGCTTCAGATAAATTTGGTTTAGCTGCTGTTGGACCCCCATAGCATGCACAAGTTCCTACACTTACTATATACTTTGCCTTTGAAGCTAAAAAGTTTACAGCTTCCTTTGCTGTAATTTTTCTTCCATTGTATGTACCTATTATTGTAAATAATCCATCTCCTGCTAAAGGTACAGCCCCATCAACTATAAGTACAAATTCTGACTTTAGTATACTAAATAACTCCTCTAATGCTTCTTGGTCTTCATCTCCTTGAATACTCTCAAAATATTTAATATTAAGAAATTCCTTTAGCATGTATAATACATCTGGATCTTCTGCATTTAATAAAGAAATTGCTTCTCCAAAACATCCCGATGTTTCAAGCCAGATAGCATTCATCTTTTTTCTCTCACCTGACTTTACTGCTTCAATTGCTCTTTTTGCCATATTAATAGCTGATTCTCTACCTCTAATTCCTGAACTCTTAACACCTAGTTTTTCTTTATCAACGTAAGTAACAGGAATTATATAATCACTTTGAGTAAAAATGAGCATAAATATCTCCTTGAAAATATTATCCTTTTAGTATATTCATTTAAATACATATATATTATCTGAAGTTTTTAACTTAGTTACTGGAGCTGAAAGTATTATATGTAACAATTTAGAAGAAATAATTATTCAATTTTCTATAATAATATATCTGTAAAATAGCAAAAGACCATGTTCACTTTTGTGTTACATAGTCTTTTTATTGTTAATTTAAAAATTAATACTTTTTAAATACTACCTTATTTTTTATTTTAATTTATTGCTTTAAAGTCTTAGGCTTATTTCTTTATTACGGTAATATATTATCAAAAATTATATTATCTGTTTTTTTATAGCCCATGTGCATATGTTCTTCATTTGCTATAGTCCAAGATAAAATAGGATATTTTGCTTTTAATAATCCTACAGATAAATTATCTACAGAATTTAAATCATAAGCTATAACATGAGGTTTACTTTTAAAGTTTAATAATAAGTTTTTAAGAACAAATACTTCATACCATTCTAAAGTATTATTTGGGTCATCTGTAAAATCACTAGATAACTGACATCTTATAACTTCACTTGCATTATTTTTAAACCATTCAAGAGTAAATGGATTAAAAGACTGTACTAGATATCTACCTTCATAATTTTCTACAACCTCATAGGTTTTTGCAGCTAAATCTGTAGCTTCTTTCTCATCTTTTAACTCTATCAATATAGGAACTTGATTATCTACTAACTCTAATACCTCTTTTAGAGTTGGTATAGTTTCCTCAGTGTTTTCAAGCTTTAAAGATTTTATTTCATCATATTCAACATCTTTAACATCTCTACTATCACCAGTCATCCTTAATAAGTTGCTATCATGGAATACAATTACTTCTTTGTCCTTTGTTAGTTGAACATCTAATTCTATTGCATATCCACTTTCTATAGCTTTTTTAAACGCTTCCATTGAGTTTTCAGGTACATCACCATTATCTAAGCCTCTATGTGCTATTGGCACAGTAGTTATCCAAGAAAAATCACTATCATCAAGTTTTTCTCCCTGTATTGCATAAATATAAGCGGTAGTTACTACAACTACAAGTAATACTAAAACACTTATTAATCCTATTGTTATTTTCTTCTTCTTTCCCATATAATTTTTATTATTTCCCCCATTTATAAATATTTTATTGATAAAATCACTCCCTATATACCATTAAATACTTATAATTTTACAAAATCAGTCCATATCTCTGATATATTAGGAAGCACCTTTGAACATATTTTACCATATTTTTAGAAATTTGTGTCAAAATTTTACAATAATTACTTATAAGTTTAAGAAATAATTAATTTTAGCATATTCTAACTAAAAGCTCTCCTTCTGGCATATTGATTATTCTCTTACCACCGATTTCAGTTTTTAAATATACTCTATTTTTTTCATCATTTACTACCTCACCTATAATAGCCGCATCTTTCCCCATAGGATGCTTTTTCATAGTATTTAATATTTTTTCAGCATCTTCACTTTCCGCTATCACCAATAGCTTTCCTTCATTTGCTATAAATAGAGGGTCTAAACCTAAAATATCGCACATTGAACTTACCTCTTCTTTTATAGGTAGCTTCTCTTCATCTATCTCCATACTAACTAAGCTATGTTTCGCAATCTCATTTAATGTAGTTGCAACTCCCCCTCTAGTTGGGTCTCTAAGAACTTTAACCTTCTTGCTTGTATTTAAAATACTCTCTATTAATCCATTAAGTAGTCCACAGTCACTTTCTATTTCCACATCAAAATCTAGATTTTTTCTCATATTCATAATAGCTATTCCATGGTCACCAATTGTTCCGCTAATTATTATCTTATCTCCAGCAGAAGCTTTGTCTCCTCCAATATATAGATTACTATCCTCTATAACTCCAATACCTGTAGTATTTATAAATATGCCATCTCCACTTCCCTTTTCAACTACCTTAGTATCTCCAGTAACTATTTTAACTTTAGCTTCCTTTGCTGTTTCAGCCATAGAAATAACAATTTTCTCTAAATCAGATATCAATAATCCTTCTTCTATTATAAAACCTACTGTAATATATAGTGGTTTTGCTCCACTCATTGCTAAATCATTTACGGTGCCACAAATAGATAATTTACCTATATCTCCACCTTTAAAAAACAATGGATTAATTACAAATGAATCTGTAGTTACAGCAAGTTTACCATTAATTTTAGGTAATACTGTAGAATCATTTTCCTGCGCTAAATACTCGTTAGTAAAATGCTTATAAAATAAGTCTTTTATTAATTTATTTGTAGCTCGTCCACCACTACCATGTGATAAGGTTATTATGTCCAAATTTATCACCTCTCTTAGTTATATTTATAATATGCTGCACATGTACCTTCCTCTGATACCATACATGCACCTATAGGAGTTAATGGAGTACATACTTTTCCGTACAATTTACAATCATATGGTTCTTTAACTCCTCTAAGTATCTCTCCACAAATGCACCCTTTATTGATTTGTGAGTTTACTATATTTATATTGAACTTATTTTTAGTATCATAATTCTTATAATCTTCTTTAAATTTAAAGCCTGTTCCTTCAATTATTCCAAGACCTCTCCACTTACTATCTGATAATTGAAATACAGTATTTAAAATATTTAAAGCTTTCTCATTACCTTTATTTTTTACTATCCTTGTATATAAATTTTCTAACTTGCTTTCACCATTTGCTTTCATTTCTACTAATCTATATATGGCTGAAATAATATCTAAAGGCTCAAAGCCAGCTATAACTAAAGGTAATTTTTCTTCAATTGATAAATTTTCAAAAGCTTCAGCTCCTATAACAGCTGCAACATGTCCAGGACAAATAAATCCATCTACCTTTAATTCTTTGTTAGATACTAAGCTTTTCATAACATTAGGCATAGTCTTTAAAGAGTTTAATACTGAAAGGTTATCTATACCTTTTTCCTTTGCATTATATACAGTAAGTGCAATTATTGGAGCAGTTGTTTCAAAACCAACTCCTAAAAACACTACTTCTTTATCCAGATTACTTTTTGCAATCTCTAATGAATCTAATGGTGAAAATACTACTCTTATATCTCTACCTAAAGCTTTTTCCTTTTGAAGGGAGCTGTAAGTACCAGGAACTCTAACAAGATCACCAAAGGTTGTAATAATAACATTTTCTTTTTTACATAATTCAATTGCCATATCTATATACTCTTGAGGAGTAACACATACGGGACAACCTGGACCACTTATCAACCTTATATTTTGAGGTAACAGTTCCTTTAAACCACTTTTTAATATACTCATGGTATGAGTGCCACATACCTCCATTATTGTAATATCTTCATTATTAAACCTTTTAAGTTTTTCTAAAATTTCTTTTACTAGCTTAGGATTTTTAAATGATATTAATTCCTTCATACTCTTCACCTTAACTCATAGCATCTGCTAACTCTCTAAAAATTTCTAAAGTCTTTATTGCTTCTTCCCTACATATTTTTTCTATGGCACAGCCTGCATGAATTAATACATAGTCACCTATTTTAGGCTCTTCAATAAGAGATATATTTACCTCTAAAGCTACGCCACCATAACTTACTAAAGCTATATCTCCATTGATTTTTTTAATTTCCGCTGGTACTGCTATACACATTATTAACATCTCCTTTATAAGCTTCTCTTGCAACCATTAATTGTCCAAAGCTTATCCCACTATCATTACATGGTATTTTTTTATGAGTGAAAACTTCAAAACCTTCTGATATTAAACCATTATATATACCTTCAAAAAGTATAATATTTTGAAAAACACCACCACTTAAAGCTACACAGTTGATATTGCTTTCTTCTCTTATCTTTTTACACATATCTACTGTACAATTTATTATTGAGCTATGAAATTTAATAGCTATAACTTCTTTTCCAACATTACTTTTTATATCGTTAATTATCCCTTTTATAATATTATCTGTATCAATAATATATTTTTCATTTATTTTATTTATCTCATATTTATAGCTTTCAACCTTTGTTTTATCTGATATATTTTCTAAGAAAATTGCTGCCTCACCTTCAAAGGTTACTCTTCTATTAAATCCTACCAACGCTGCAATACCATCAAAAAGTCTTCCCATACTTGAAGTTAAAGGACAGTTAATATTATTTTTTATCATAGTTAATATAAGCTTGGTTTTCTTATTATTTAACTCTTCAGGTAAATAGTCATATATTTCTTCACCATAAGTTTTATAAAGCTTAGATAATGCTATTTTCCAAGGTTCTTTTATTGCACTTTCTCCACCTGGTAATGAAAAATAATTTAAATGCCCTACTCTTTTATACTCCTTTAAGGTGCATATTAAGAACTCACTACCCCAAATATTTCCGTCATCTCCATAGCCTGTCCCATCATATGCAACACCTATTACTTTTTCATTAATATTATTTTCAGCTATGCAACTTGCTATATGAGCATGATGGTGCTGAACTGCAACTCTTTCACCTTTAAAATTATTAACTAAATCATTACTCCAATAATCTGGATGTAAGTCATATGCAATTATTTCTGGCTCTATTTTATAAATCTGCTTAAAATTATTTAAATTTCTCTCAAAGCTATTATAAGTTTTTGCATTTTCCATATCGCCTATATATTGACTTATAAAAATATTATCTTCTTTAGAAATTGCTAATGTATTTTTTAGATGTGAGCCACAAGCTAAAATTTTACCTGAACCTTTCATATTCACTGTAATAGGTGAATATCCTCTAGCTACCCTAATTGTTCTTTCATCTTTTAAAGATACTCTCGTTACTGAATCATCTATAGGTAAATAAATATCTCTATTATGCATCAAAAAATAATCTACAATATTATTTAATCTTTCCATTGCCTCTTCATTTTTATAAATCATAGGCTCTCCACTTATATTAGCACTTGTCATAACTAAAATTTCTATTCCTTCATCAAATAATAGATAATGTAATGGTGTATAAGGAAGCATTACACCTAAAGTCTTATTATATGGAGCTAAATTATCTGGTAGCTGTATCTCCATTCTTCTTTTTAAGATAACTATAGGTCTTTTGTTACTTAAAATTACCTCCTCTTCTCTTTTGCTTAAATAACAATATTTCTTTGCCACCTCTAAATCTTTAACCATAACTGCCATAGGCTTATAAGGTCTCTTCTTTCTATCACGAAGTAATTTTATAGCTTCATAATTTCTACCATCACAAACTAAATGAAAGCCTCCAATCCCTTTAATAGCTAAAATTTTTCCTTCCTTAATTAAAGATATTACTTCTTTAATTGAATCATTTGTATCTATCTTTTGATTTTTATTATCTACAAGACAAAGTTGTGGTCCACATTCTGGACATGCGTTAGGCTGTGCATGAAACCTTCTATCTAATGGATTTGTATATTCTTTTTTACATTGAGGACACATTTTAAAAGCCTCCATTGTAGTTGTTTTTCTATCATAAGGAAGCTTTTTTATAATTGAAAATCTAGGACCGCAATTTGTACAATTAGTAAAGGCATATCTATATCTTCTATTTTCAACATCAAAAATTTCTTTCTTACAATCATCACATATTGAAATATCTGGTGATATAAGTGTTGATATATTCTCTTCTTCTTTACTAAATTTAATTTCAAAGTTCTCATATCCAATTAACTCTTTAGAATTAATAGTTATATTTGAAACCTTAGCTAATGATGGAGTATTATTTTTTAGCATTTCTATAAATGAAAGAACCTGCTCTTCTCTTCCTTCAATATCCACAATAACACCTAAAGAAGTATTATTAACCCATCCCTTTAAATTTAAATCAGCTGCTAACTTATATACAAACGGCCTAAATCCAACACCTTGTACTATCCCCTCAACTAATATAACTTTTCTTAATTTATTCATATAATCACACTCTTAAAATACATATTAATCTCTTATTATTATTGAAATTATTCTATTTATATTTATAAACTGTTTAAACAATACATGTTTAAAAATATATAAAAAAAGCATTGACCCTTACGTTACGTAATAGTGTACTCTTTAATTGTGGTTCGAACACAACGCTAAAATACGAAATGAGGATTTAATTATGAATATTAAAGCAATTCGATCTGATGATATTTATCGCAAAATGATGACTGCATCAAAGGAAGAAAAAGAAAATATTTATCGATATGAGCTGATGAAACCTTTTGAATTCAAGTGGCAATGTATAGGCATCCCACTGAAATCAGAAACTGATGGTGGATATGCTTGCGGTTACGCTTTAATCCAACACTATTTAGAAAAGACAGGAAAATCTATATATGAGGCAACAATAACACCAACCGCAGATATCTTAAAGGAAACGGAGTCTTTCTGGAAGTAAAAATAAATGAGATTGCCGAAAATCGTCATATTCAACCAAATAGCAAGGAAGCTCAAGCTCTTGTGGAAAAATGGCAATGTTACATTACCGCTAATTTTTATAATTGTACAAAAGAGATATTATCTTATCTTGGACTGATGTATATCGGTGATGAACGCTTTACCCAAAATATTGACCAAAACGGAGAAGGTACTGCTGCATTTATTTGCTACGGCGATTGAGATTTATTGCAGAAAATTAGCATAACTCGAAACAGAAATAAATTACAATTTCTAGTGAATATCAGGAGAACAATCTAATATTATTGTGAACTAAATGACCTTTGAAAATTAAATAATACCGTAATTTATAATTAATATATAAATTACGGTATACTTGCTATATAATTGTATTAAATTATTAGTGAAATATGAATTTGCAAAGGGGATTAGGAATGCTTATAAGAAGGTATGAAACATCAGATTGCAAAGAGTTAACGGAACTGTTTTACAATACAGTACATTCTATTAATGCAAATGATTATACAGAAGAACAGTTAAATGTATGGGCAACAGGGTCTATCGATTTAGAGAAATGGAATCAATCTTTAATGGCACATTTTTCAGTTGTTGCAGTTGAAGATGGAATTATAGTTGGTTTTGGTGATATAGATAAAACAGGATATCTAGATAGATTATACGTTCATAAGGACTATCAACATCAAGGAATTGCTACTGCAATTTGTGATAAATTAGAAAGTATTTTTGATGTTGAAAAAATAACTACATATGCTTCAATTACAGCAAAACCATTTTTTGAAAAGCGAGGATACAAGGTTATTAAAAAACAGACCGTAGAAAGAAATGGGGTTTTGTTACAAAATTACGTTATGGAGAAATCTACAAATTTTAATTTATAGTGAAATTTAGAATATCAATATATAATTTATAGTGAAATTTAGAATATGAATATGATATTATTGCGAAGTAATTAGTAAAGACCTTCTTTTAAAGTTGAATAATACGTTGTCTAATGAATATGTTATATTATGAGTTATTATAAGGTGGGATACGATGTTTGGAACAATACTAACAGCATTAACTTCATTTGTAGCCACAAATATTGATGATATTTTTGTACTTATGCTATTTTTCTCACAAATAAATGATACTATAAAGGTACGTCATATAATTATTGGACAGTACTTAGGAATAAGTGCTTTAATAGCAATAAGCATTATAGTAGCTTTAGGTATATCCATAATTCTAAATGAATATATAGGTTTGCTTGGACTAGTGCCAATATATTTAGGAATAAATGAATATATTAAATATAAAAAAGAGAGAAAAGATATAGAAAGTACAGAAGATCAAGAAAATAGAATTAGTAAAAATAATAACTTAGAGAAAACAACAGAAAATGATGATAATAGTATAACAAAAGTTATAAAAAGCTTGATTAACCCCAGTGTTTTTAAAGTAGCTAGTGTGACTTTAGCTAATGGCGGAGATAATATAGGGATTTATATACCACTTTTTACAAGTATGAATTCAATGGATATTTTTATAACAGTTATAATATTTATTATTCTTATAGCATTATGGTGCTATATTGGTAAAAGTTTCTCTGAATACCCCTTTATTCAAAGAAACATTGAAAAATATAAACATATAATTATTCCAATAATATTTATAGGATTAGGGATATTCATAATAATAAAATCTGGTACAATACCACTAATATATAAGAAGATATTCTAATATATAAAAAAATATAAAAGTAAAAAGGAAAAGCCTATAAGTGAAGATGAACAACTTTTAATAAGAAAAGCTATAAAAGAATTTTGTAGAGATTTAAATATTGCAACATCTATAAATCTATCACATGATAAAATATTTGAAGAGTGTTTATTTAATCATATATGTAATTTATACAAAAGAGCTGATTTAGGTATAAATCAATATGAAATAACTGCTGGGGAAATAAAGCTTAAATATCCTTTTGCCTTTGAGCTTGGGAAAATAGCGAAAAAGACAATAGAAAAAAACTTAAATATGGAAATAAGTGAAGATGAAGTTGAAAATATTGCCCTTCATATAGGTGGAGCACTTGAAAGAATTGATAAAAGGGACGAAAAAAAAGTATATAAAACTATAATAGTATGTACTTCCGGTGTAGGTACATCCATGTTAATTAAATCTAAGCTTGAGAATATATTTAAAGGAAAATTAGAAATAATAAAAGTAATCCCTTCGTATTTAATAGATTATGTAAA
>OLNJ01000580.1_pt1 | contig 28765 bp, 25 predicted proteins | sample 1672191 | NCBI WGS metagenome assembly OLNJ01 (sample SAMEA3136657, study PRJEB25190) | human gut metagenome | biome: human gut; feature: human-associated habitat; material: faeces | place: Austria | collected 2013 | reverse complement strand
ATGACAGTACTTATAAGATGTTATTTACAGATAATGATGCAGATTTAAGTAATGACTCATACTATGCAAAATTAAATAGAGCATACAGAGAAATGACACCAGAAGAAAGATCCAATGGAGATAGAGACCAATGGTTAATAAGAATGTCTTCAAAAGCTGTAGGAAAAGATTTAACTGACTTCTATGAAGCTCATGGAATAGTAGCAAATGCGACAACTTTACAATATGTAGCTCAATTCCCTAAAGAGACTAGAAAGATTCAATATATTAATGATGAAGCTAGAAGAAGAAGAATGGCAGGAACTGCAGATATGGCTCAAGGAACTACACTTTCAGCAGAGTTTGGAACAGATTCTAAGGGAAATCTAATTACAGATGGTTCTTATGTAAATGATAAAAATGTTACTATAAACTTATCTGTAGATAAGAGTGATGATAATATTCTAGGATATGAAATTTATAGAAATGGTAAACCGTGTGGATTTATTCTAAGAGATAAAGATAATAAGGAAACTATCTATACTGATGTTGTTGATAATATTAATAACAGAGTAGTTACTTATTCAGCAATAGCTTATGACTATAACTTAAATCCAACAAATACTGTAGAATTAGGAACTGTTAAGGTAAGACATGATGGTGGAATTGCTAAGTCTAATACTATATTAACTACTAATACTATAAGTATAGATGAAGCACATAATGATATTCATTCATGTGAAGGAAATGAAGATTTAAGACTTGCTTTAGATGACGATAATACTACTGCTTACGAAGGTAGAATGTTAAGTAAATCAGAGTATAATAATTCTGTTCACGGAGTTGAAATGAATCCAAATAACAATCCGTATTTAATATTAGATACTACAGAAATTAAGACTTTAGTTGGTATTAAATATACAGCTCCTACAACTACATCAGGTTTCATATTTAAGAAAAATGCAATAGCAGATTCGGCTTTAAATAAATATAAGATTGAAGTAAGTAAAGATGGAGTTAACTGGACAACAGCTAAAGAAGGAACTTTAAGCTTAAGTGTAGATAACCCTACAGCTACAATATACTTTGATAAAGAAGGGGTTACTGGTGGAAATCAGCTTAATTCATATAATGCAAGATATGTTAAGATTACTGCTTTAGGAACTAAGAATATATCTGCAGCTGAATTAGAACTTCTAACTCCTCCAGGGGACAACATAGAAATTGGAGTATCTAAAGATAACATTAATTACGAAAATGGTATTGGAATATTAAAAGAAAAATTTGTTTATGTAGTTGATAATCCAGATACTGATGAAAATGAAGAAAAATCAATACCAGCAGGTTCAATAATAATAACTGGTGAGTATAGAGGAAATCCTGCATTTAATGTGCCTTTAGTTTTAAATCAAAATGAAGAGCATATTGCAGATAATTATAATGGAATACTTATGGCTGAGGTACCTGATAATGGTGAATTAGAAGAAATAGCTGAAGGAACTTGGATTTATTGGGTAGAGCCACAAGATGCAACGACATTTATGAATGATAATGAAAAGATATTTGCAGAACTTTACAGAACTGATAGTGCAGATGCAACTGAAGGTGGACAAAGATTGGTAAGTGATACCTTCAAATTAGAAGTACCAGATGTATTACCGGAAATAAGCTTAAGTGGTGGAAATAGTACGAGAACACTAACTTCTAAAAATATGAGAGCAATAGAACTTGATGAGGCTGTATTAAATAGAATTACAGATAAGAGATAATTATAAGGAGAATAGCATGAGAAAGATAAGTAGTAAGAAAAAGATTATATCTTTATTTGTAGCAGTTATTGCTGTTATAGGAGCATTTATATATACAAAAAGTAGTTTAGCAAATGCAAATTCTGATCAAGATCAGGCTAATGCTTCTGTAAATCTGAATGTTGAAAAAGTTGATAAAGATACAGTTAAGATTTCATTAGATAACTTAGTACCAGTTGTAAAATCATTACAACTGGGAGTTAAGATTGATGGAGATGTAACTTTTGCAGAAGATACTATAAAGTGGTTAGTATCTTCTGACGATAAAGATTTAAAGAGTAATGTTAAGATAAGTAGCGATAAGAAATCTATGGATATTTTTGTAGTTTCTACTGAAGCTTTAGACAAAGAGGCTGGGAAATTAGAAATATTAGAAATTGATATGAATAAAGTTGAAGGAGGATCTTTAAAATATAAAATCACTCCTAGTAGCGATGAAAATGGAATAGCTTATAGTTATTTATTAAATGATACTAACAAGCAAGTAAGTGGCAATGATATAGTAAATATAGATAATAATGTATTAACTTTAAATTCTGCACCTAAACTAGTGCTTGCAAATCATCCATCTGTTATTGAAGGTAAGATAGTAATATCTAAAGATGATAACTTTGAACCTCTTGACTATGTTATAGCAACTGATGATGAAGACGGTGAAATAGATAAATCTAGAATTACTGTAACTAAGAATGAAGTTAAGACTGATAAAGTTGGTTCATATAATATAAGCTATTCAGTAGAGGATAGTGAAGGTGAAGTAGCAACATTAGATACAACTGTAATTGTTGAGGCAAAACCAACGGCAGATGTTCAAAAGCCAGTAATAAAAGTAACTAATAAAACTATTAATACTACTCTTGGTGAAGAGGTTGACTTATTAGATGGAGTTAGTGCTCTTGATTATTTAGGTAGAGAAATTCAAGTAGAAGTAAGTGGAGATTATGACTTTAATAAAGCTGGAACTTACACAATACAATATAATGCTACTGATAGATTTGGTAATAAAGCAGATGAAGTAACAGCAACTTTAGTAGTAGAGGAAAAACCTGAAGTGCCAGTAGAACCAGAAAAACCAGAGATTCCAGGTGAACCAGAGAACCCAGGAAATCCAAGTGAGCCAGATGTTCCAGAGATTCCGGAAAATCCAGAAAATCCTGAAATATCTTTACCAAATGATATAATTAATGTTGGTGGTAATGGAACAGAAGAATCACCAATGACATATGAAACAGAAAATATAGTATCTTTAAATAAGTTTGTTGAACAAGCACAAAATAAATATAAAGTTGTGGTATTAAATAGAACTGTTTTAAATGATGGAACTCAAAAGTATTCTATTAGATTAGATAAGAAAGGAATTATAGCTAGATTATTAGAAAGAACAAATAGTCATTATATTGCAGTTATAGTTCCAAATACTGATGAATTTAATAGTGTATTCTCTAAATTAGAAAAGGATGATAAGGAAGCACCAGTAATAGAGTATAATGGACAGTTAAATATAACACTTGAAAATGGGGCAAACTTTGAAGTTCCAGAAGTTACTGCTAAAGATAACTTAGATATAGATGTAACAGTAAAAGTTGTTATAATGGATAGCAATGGTAAAGTTATAGAAAAGATAGATACAACTAAATCAGGTAAATATACAATAACATATACTGCTGAAGATGAAAGTGGAAATAAAGCTAAAGAATTAGTTATTACAGTTATTGTAAATGAAATTAATGTGGATTCACAACCACCAGTTGATGAAAATAAACCAGGAACACCAGTTAATCCAGAAATTCCAGGACAATCTGAAAACACATCAGAAGGCTCAAATAATCAGAATATACAAAATGGATTAGAGAATGGTGGAAAGAATGACTTACCAACAACAGGACAAGGTGTTTATTTTGGAATAACAATAATAATTGCAATTATAATAATTGGTAGTGGAATATTTATGTTTTCTAAAAAGAAAAAATAATTCTATTTTATAAAAAATACATCAATATGAATATGCCTTCGGAAGATAAAAATAACTCCGAAGGCATATTTTTATTTTTGATAACAAAGTATATAATATACTTATGTTTAGTTTCTTTGTAATCATGTTTTATTTCTTTTTTCAAATCAGGAAAAGCTGCTTCTGCAAGTCTTTATCTTTCTTTTAAATCTTTTTTTATAGACCTATCAATTTCATGGGCTAATTTTTTTTGTGATGATGTTCTTCAAATTCATGAAATTTTTCTTTGATACTCATAATTACATCAAATATAAAAGTTATTTAACTGCATTTAAAGCTGATTCGTAATCAGGCTCATCTATAACATCTTTACAATATTCTACATATGTAATCTTATTATTTTCATCTACTACAAATATTGCTCTAGTTAAGAAACAAAATTCCTCTATTAATGTTCCATAGTTTTTACCAAAGCTTTTTTGCTTATAATCAGAAAGAGTTATAACTCTATCTATTCCTGCAGCGCCACACCATCTAACTTGAGCAAATGGTAAATCCATAGATATTACATATACAGTAACATCGTCAAGACTTGCTGCCTTTTCATTAAATTTACGAACCTCCATATCACAGACTGAAGTATCGATAGAAGGAACTACAACAAATATTCTCTTTCCAGAGGTATCTTTCAAAGTTACGTTTTTCAAAGTATTATCAACTACTAAAAAGTTAGGAGCATCATCACCCACATTTAAGGGATTCCCAACTAAGGTGATTGGATCGCCATTAAAAGTTATTTTCATAATTGTACCTCCATAAAAATTAGATTAGTTTCAAAAAGTAGTATTTCCTATTATAGATATAAATAATTAATGATAAGTTAAAAAAACTTTAGGAAAAATTTTACAATAAAATGATTAATATTAAAATTGGTGGTAATACTTAAAAATAGGTATTGAATAATAATATAAGGAAGGATTGAAAATAGTGAGATTATTAAAGTGTTTATCATGTATGTTCATAGCTATTATGTTTTTAGGAATAAATGAATTATCAGTATCAGCAGCTATGAAAATTATACCAGGATATTATGAAGATTATTTAAGGTATTTCCAAAATGAAATTAAAGTCCCAGAAGAAATAATAATAAAAGAAAAAATAAAAGAAGTAACATATAATCCAGATAACTTAAGAGAAATAAGTAATTTATCTAAGGAGCAAATTTATAAAATGCTAGAAGGAAACAACCTTCAAGCCTTAGCAGAAGATTATTATGAGATGGAACAAAAGTATAATGTTAACGCTATATTTTTAATGGCACTTAATATGGAAGAATCAGGTCATGGAAGATCTTCTTTAGCAGTATATAATAATAACTTAGGTGGTATTAAGTCAAGAAATGGTGGTTATGCAAGTTTCGAAAGCTGGTCTCATTGCTTAGAATATATAGCTAATCTGATAGATGAAATGTATTTATCAGAAACAGGTAGTTATTATAATGGTACAAGTATTTACGGAGTAAATGTTAAGTATTGCGTGGGTACTAATTGGGCTGATAACTTAAATGTTTTAGCTGATGAATTACTTGCAAAAGTAGCGCCTAATACAAATACTAATACAAATGTTATGATAATGCACAGCTTTTAAAAATAGGCTCATTTTGAGCCTGTTTTTTAAGTTTAAAATTAATTTATTTTTTTGAAAAACAATGTTTATAAAACAGTAAAAATGTTAATTATTTAAATATAGACAAGCGGTTCTGAGATTGTTTAATTATTTTTAAAATGAATGGAGATGATTTCAATGGGATTATCAATTGTACCAAAAAGCATACTTAAGGATCCTATAGAAAAAAAGGTTAAAGTAGATAAGAAAAGTATAAAAACTGATGAAGATTCATTTTATGAGATTGATGTTTTAAAAAGTAGGAAAATTGAAAAGCAATTAAGATACCAAATTGAAAGGGATATAGGACTTATAAATATTAATACTGAATCACTAAATGGTAGAATTTACGAAGATGGAGAACTTATATATGAAGGAGAATATATTCAAGGTAAGGGATATTATTCAGATAAATGGTATGCACATGGATATGGCAGATCTTATTATGATAATGGAAAATTAGAATATGAAGGCAATTTTGTTTATGGAAGCCCACACGGATATGGAAAATATTTTTACGAAAATGGTCAATTGAGATGGAAAGGAAACTTTCAAGCAGTTGTTGGAATAGAAGTTTTGAAATTATGGAAATCTTCCTTAGGATATGTTGATAGAAGAGGGAGAATAAAATATGGCAAATATTATGATGAAGAAGGAAAGCTAATTCATTGCGGAGATTTTGATTGGATGGGTAAACCTATAAAATATATGAAGTAGAAGAAACCAGAGGGGTAACTCCCTTTAGGTTTCTTTTTTAGTTGCTTTACTTAATCCTTCTTTAATGTGAAGGTTTTATTACAGTATTTAAATAAGTTTAAGACAATCCTATTAATGGTAATACTTTAGAAAAATAGAAGGAGTATTGATATGAGAAAAATTATAAAAAGTAGTATTAGTTTATTTATATTTATATTTATCTTTAGCGTTAATGTTTTTGCTGGAGATTTATCTTATATAGAAGAAGCTTTAGTCAATCTTGGAGTTAACGAAGATTATAGTGAAAATATAGTTGAGTATTTAGAGAATATAGAAATTTCAGAATCAGATTTTCAAGAAATAGAGAATAATGTTAATGATATTAAGGAAGTTGTCCAAAACAATGATGAAGATATAAATTTTCTTAAGTATTATACTGTGTACGATAATATTATGGATATAGCGAAAATAATGAATTTAGATTTGGATGTTGATTTAAGTGATTTAAGTATATCGTTAATTGATAAGAATAATAATAATATTTTATATGAAGGTGATACTAATTCATTAATGCAAATATATTCAAATTATAGAGAGAGTAATTATGCTATAAATGTTGCAGAAATATTTGAGGATATTAATAACTTAGATGAAAATGAAATTGTGATAAGTGATACTGAAAATAATACAAATATAAATGAAGATATATTTAATAATGAAATAGATAGTAACTTGGATACTAAAAGTGATTTAAATATTAGTAATAATGAAAAAAATAATGTCCTTGATGAATATATAGATAAATTTGAAAAGTATGATAAAGAGCTATTAGTTAATAATAATGATGATATTATAGAATGGGAAATAGTATTGATTGTATTTGGAGTAGCATTAGCAGTATTCATAATGTTTAAGATAATATCTAGAGTTAAAAGATTACAATAAAACTAATTAGAAGATTAAATAAGTATTTATAAAAATAAACAAGTATAATATAATAGTATTTAACATAATAGAAATAATGTATAACTTAGGGGGTAAAAGTATGGGTAATAAGATAAGAAAGGCCATCATACCAGCAGCAGGATTAGGAACAAGATTCTTACCAGCTACAAAGGCACAACCAAAGGAAATGCTACCAATAGTAGATAAACCAACTTTACAGTACATAATAGAAGAATGTGTAGCATCAGGAATTGAAGAAATACTTATAATAACAGGAAGAAATAAAAAGAGTATAGAAGACCACTTTGATAGATCTGTAGAACTTGAAATGGAACTTGAAAAATCAGGAAAGCAAGAAATGCTTCAAATGGTAAGAGAAATATCAGATATGGTTAATATCCACTTTATAAGACAAAAAGAACCAAGAGGGTTAGGTCATGCAATTCTTTGTGCAAAGACTTTCGTTGGTAATGAACCATTTGCAGTACTTCTTGGAGATGATGTTGTTTATAATGATGAAAAACCATGCTTAAAGCAACTTATAGATTGTTATGGAGAATATAAAACATCAGTACTAGGGGTTCAAACAGTAGATCCTAATGATGTAAATAAGTATGGAATAGTTGGTGGAATTCATATAGAAGATAGAGTTTATAAGGTTAAAAACTTAGTTGAAAAACCAGCTGTAGAAGAAGCACCATCAAATGTTGCTATTCTTGGAAGATACATAATAACACCAAGAATATTTGAAATATTAGAAGAAACTAAACCAGGAAAAGGTGGAGAAATCCAACTTACAGATGCACTTCTTCAATTAGTAAAAGAAGAGGCTATGTATGCTTATGATTTCGAAGGTAGAAGATACGATGTTGGTGATAAATTAGGGTTCTTACAAGCAACTGTAGAATATGCTTTAAGAAAACCAGAGTTAAGAGATGGATTTATTGAATACTTAAAATCATTATCAGATACGTTTTAGGGTGAATTTAGAAAAATGATGCTTGCTTTTGGCAAGGTTATGAGTTGCTAAGGCAAAAGTGATGGTAAACTCCGTTAAGGTTATGGTTTACTAAAATAAAGATAAATTGATTTTATAGATAAGTATTAATATAAAATTAAATTATAAGAAATAATATATAATCCCAGCTTTGACAAGCTGGGATATTTTTTTATTACGCTATATTTTTAAGTGTTGATTCACATTCTTTTTCTTTAAATATAAATAACCCAATTACTATTGATAATATAGTAGGTATTACCCATCCAAAACCTAGGTCTGCTAAAGGTAAAAATGATAGGTTTAGTCCTGGTATTAATAATAATAATGAGAATATAAGTGATGTATATATACCAAGTCTTACAGCCTTCATATTCTTTAAGTATTTTGACATAAGTGTTGTAACTATTATTGTTATTGAAACAGGATATAGTAAGTTAAGTACTGGTCCAGATAATGCAACAATCTTATCAACACCAAGTGTTGCAACACCTAAGCTTATAATAGTAATAACTATAGCATTTAAATTATATGATAACTTACCTTTTGAAATCTCCTCGAAGAATGAAGCACCCACGCTTACTAGTCCTATAGAAGTACTTAAGCAAGCTAATCCCATTGCTAATCCTATTATAGCAGGTCCAACTTTTCCTAAAACACTTTCAGATATAAGAAGTAAAAGTCCTGTTTTACCTATTTCTTGAGATACTAATCCAGAGGTTTGAGCTCCTATGTACATTAGCCCTCCATATACGAAAGCAAGTCCAATAGCTGCCACTAAGCTTGATTTAAATATCATCTTAGGCATTTCTTTACCTTTATATCCTTTATCTTTTAATGAAGTAGTAACTATTGATGCGAAAAGAAGTGCCCCTAAAGCATCCATAGTTTGATATCCTTCAATTAGTGAGCTTGAAAGTACTGATGAAGCATTAGTACTTATTATTTCACCAATTGGAGAAACCATTCCTTTAACAATAAGCACTATTAGTAAGATAAGTAGTGCCGGAGTTAAAAATTTACCTATAGTATCAACTATTGCAGATTTCTTTAATACGAAGAATAAATTTATTGCAAAGTAAACTGTAATTGCGACTATTGCAGGTACATTTGGTAAAAATGGATTAACTGAAAGTTCGAAGGTTGTTGCAGCTGTTCTTGGTACAGCCATAAGTGGACCTATAGCTAAGAAAAGAATAGTTGTGAATATTAATATAAATTTACGATCTATTCTATTTCCAATACTTTCGAATGTTCCATCACCTTTAGAACATGCTACTATTGCAAGTAATGGAAGTCCAACTCCAGTTACTACAAAGCCAACAGTTCCAAGTAAAAAGTCTGAACCTAAGCCATTGCCTAAAAATCCAGGGAAAATTAGGTTTCCTGCGCCAAAAAACATAGAGAATAGCGCAAAACCTATTACAATTGAATCTTTTGTGCTTTTTTTCATTTGTATAACATCCTTTTCTTAAAAATTGATTAATAATTAAAAATAATTGCTTGTTTTTTAGCATAATTGTATTAATAATATCATGATATATGGATTTCATCAATGGTAATAATAAAATAGGTACCTGTTTAAATAATGTTAGAAATTAACTTATGTTATATAAAAACGTTAACAATAAATATAGGTTTCAGGTTGATTAAATAATATAATAATTAAGTAGAAATAAAATTATATAATAGATATGAAAGTTGATAAAATATTATAATATATGTAAAAATTATAAAATTACCTGTAGGGGATAGAAGTTAAGTTATATATAAAATACTAAGACAATGATATAATTAAAATAAATTGAAGTTTGTGGAGGAAATACCGTGGAAAGAATCAAAGTATTAAGTGTCTTTGGAACTAGACCAGAGGCAATAAAAATGTGTCCTTTAGTAAAGTTATTAGAGAAAGATGATAGATTTGAGTCAATAGTATGTGTAACAGCACAACATAGAGAAATGTTAGATGCTGTTTTAGAAATATTTAATGTAAAGCCACAATATGACTTAAATATAATGTCACATGGTCAAACTATTATAGATGTAGCAAATAAAGTATTAACTGGAGTAGATAAAGTAATAAAAGAATGTAAACCAGATATAGTGCTAGTACATGGAGATACATCAACTACATTAAATGGAGCATTAGCTGCTTTTTATAATCAAGTACCTATAGGACATGTAGAAGCTGGATTAAGAACAGGGGATATATATTCTCCATTCCCAGAAGAAGCTAACAGGAAACTAACAGGGGCAATAACAACTTTACATTTTGCACCTACAGAAAGTAATAGAAGAAATTTAGAAAAAGAAAATATTACAAAGAATGTTTACATAACAGGAAATACTGTAATAGATGCACTTTTAAGCGTAATAGATAAAAATCATAAATTCCAAGATGATACATTAAATAATATAGATTTTATAAATAATAAGGTAGTACTTTTAACAGCACATAGACGTGAAAATTGGGGAGAACCAATGAAAGATATATTTGCAGCTGTTAGACGTCTTGCAGAAGAAAATGAAGAAGTACAAATAATTTTCCCAATGCATAGAAACCCATTGATAAGAGAACTTGCCAAAAGTAGTTTCGAAGGTATTGAAGAGAAGATACACTTAATTGAACCTTTAGAATATGTAGACTTTGCAAATCTCATGTCAAAATGCTATTTAATAATGACAGATTCAGGTGGAATTCAAGAAGAAGCACCAGCACTAGGTAAGCCTGTTATGGTTTTAAGAACAGAAACAGAAAGACCAGAAGCTGTAGAAGCAGGGACAGTAAAACTTGCAGGGATTAATAAAGAAACAATATTTAATATAGCAAATGAACTAGTTAATGATAAAGAAGCTTACAAAAAAATGGCTCATGCAGCGAATCCATATGGAGATGGAGAAGCTTGTGCAAAAATAGTAAAGACCATTTTTAGTCACCTAACAGTGAAGTGATGGTCCACTTTATGGAGGTGATGGTTTGACTTCGTCAAAAGTGATGGTTACCTACAGTAAGGTGATGGTTTCGTGAGGTGAAAGGTGATTGTCCACTTTGTGTAGTTGGTGGATTAGCTTCGCTAGTGATTAGAAGAGGTAGAAGATGGAGAGATTCATAATATAAGCTAGTTAGGAGGATATTATGAAGAGTTTATCATTATTACAGCTTAGTAAGATAATCGCAGATGATTCTATTTATATTAGCAATGAATTAGTAAATAAAAATGAATTTGTTATATCAAACCAATTGAAAAAATCTTGCACTAGTATAGGTGCTAATATCAGGGAAGCAAATTATGCAGAGAGTAAAAAAGGTTTTATACATAAACTGCATATTGCAATTAAAGAGTGTAGTGAGAGTATATATTGGCTTGATATCATAAAAGATAACGAAATGTTAGATGATAATAAAGTTAAAGAAGTATACAATAATTGTTTCAGTGTAAAAAGAATGTTGTTAGCAAGTATAAATACAGCAAAGAAAAATTTAGTTTAACTTAATGTAAATGGCAGTAAGTAGATTTGCGTAAAACAAGCTTACTTACTGCCATATTATGTTGCTTTTCTCTAAGAAAACTATAACTTCTGCGAAAACAGACCATAACTATTACGAAATAATCCATTACGTTCTGAAAGAAACCATAACCTCTGCACAAGCAGACTATAACCATTGCGGAGCAATCCATTACTTAGCCGTAGGTGACCATAATCTTTCCGCAAGGAAACCATAACCATTGCAAAGCAATCCATCACTTCTGCGAAGGCAGACCATAACATCGCGTAGCGACTATCTCACATCATCAAAGATATAGCTCATAATTTGTTCTTTTGCTGTAGCTTGGTCAAAAGCTAAATAATAAATACCATCTATCATAGTACCTTCACAATAACCATCTCTAGGGAATCTATCTTGTGCTAAACCGTTAGATACAGAACCTAATGCTTTTGTTCCTAAGGATAATATATCAGAAGCATTCATGCTAGTTTGAACATGTGGCAATACCTCGTTTAATAATCCAGGAAGAGCTGTTACTGAAAGTGTTGATGCTTTATTAAATAAAGCATTTAGAACAGTTCTTTGTCTTTCAGTTCTTATATAATCACCGCCAGTTGCATATCTTATTCTTGAATATGATAGTGCTTGATCACCAGTTAAGTTATAAGTTCCTGCTGAGTTTATTCCAGGAATATGAGAAACTTCTTCATCTGTTATATTAATTTCAACTCCACCAAGTATATCAATGATAATTGGTAAAGATGTAAAATTAACAGACATATAATCAGTTATATCTAAACCAAAGTTTTCGTTTATAGTTTTAATAGCTAATTGAGGTCCACCAAAAGCATAAGCGTGATTTATCTTGTCCATTCCTATGTCAGGAATATTAACATAAGAATCTCTCATAATAGATGTAAGCTTTAATTTATTATGAACAGGATCAATTGTAGCTACCATAATAGCATCAGATCTACCAGCAACACCATCTTCAGAGTCGATACCAAATAAAGCTATATTAATTATTTCTTCATGATTTTCAAATTCTTGAATTTCTTCATAGTTAATACTCAAATCAGATGTATCAACAGAAACTTGTTGCATTTTTCCAAGGGTTCTATAGACAGTGAAAGCGCCTATAAGAAAGATACAAACTAAGATTGAAACTATTATCAAACTTCCTTTCACCCAAGGATTCATTTTCTTTTTTTTACTATGTTTTTCTCTCATAAATACCCCCTATAATAATATAATAGTTTATGTATAATGCTATCTAACATCTCACTTCTCAGAAGGTGGACATCGCTATTACACAAGTAATCCGTTGCTTGACGAAAGGTAGCGTTCATCTCACTAAAAGTCACCATAACTTTATCAAAGGTAACTATATCTACTATTTTATAAATCTATAATTTCAGTGAATGTGACCACTTTACTTAGAATAAATAAATTTATGTATTTCTTCAGTAGTAGCATCGATATCAACGATCATGTGATACATATCTGTCCATTCAGCATAATGATGCTCATCTAACGGAAATCTTCCTTGTTCTATATTAGAAACGCCAGTACCTAAAGCTTTAGTAGCTATAGAAAGCATTTCTGATGTAGTCATATTTGTTGAAACTAAAGGTAGTAAATCGTTGATTAATCCTGGAACTTCAGTAATACTTATATTTTTAAATTTATCAAAGATTGCAGACAATACATCTCTTTGTCTTTCAGTTCTTTTATAATCTCTTCCCTCTGTATACCTAATTCTACAGTAAGCTGCTGCTTGAGTTCCGTTTAACAATTGTTTACCAGAACCATATAATGGCTCAGTTATTGTCCCGTTTTCTGAATCAATATTCTTTATATAACCATTAATAAAATTTAACTCTTCATTTGTTATTTCAAGTTCTACACCACCAAGCTTTTCTATAATTATAGGAAGTGTATGTAAGCTTACATGAACAAATTTATCAACTTGAAGATTAAAATTATAGTTTATAGTTTTTAGTAATAATTCAGGACCACCATCAACCAGTGTATAATTTAAATTTTGCTTTCCTCCATCAGGAAGATCTAAGTATATATCTCTCATAAGAGATAAAAGCTTAATATTATTTTTCTTAGTATCTATTGATAAAATCATAGTAGCATCTGACGCACCTATTTCAGTACCAGAGTAATCAGAACCTAATAGTGCAATAGTTATTACATCTTTTTCTTCTTTTATAGGTTCTTTTCCTGTATCTGTTACAAAAGATCTATCAATTTCTACAGTATTAATTTTAGAGGATAGATTTATTATTACGATAGATCCAACTAAAACTAAAATACATATAAAAGATAGAAATCCTAATAATACTTTCTTACCAATAGAGTATTTTTTCTTTCGCTTTCTTTTTGTCATAACCCACCCCATAAAAATAGTAATATATGTATTATATCATATAAAAAGGTTATTTAATAAAGCAAATCATAGATACTAATGCAAATTTTACAGAATGAGTATATAAGCTCATTATCAATATATTTATAAATAATGGCAAAACTGTTATTTTACATTAGATGATATTAGTATATAATGATATTGAAAATAAAATATGTGGAGGTATTAGAAATGGCAGTTTTAGTATCTGGAGGAATGGGGTACATAGGAAGTCATACAACAGTAGAACTTTTAAATGCAGGTTTTGATGTTGTAATAGCAGATGATTTAAGTAATAGTAAGGAATTAGTAAAGGATAGAATAGAAAAGATAACAGGGAAAACTACTAAGTTTTATAATGTAGATTTAACTAATGAAGAAGAAGCAGAGAAAGTATTTTTAGAAAATGATATAGATTCAGTAATTCACTTTGCAGCTTTTAAGGCAGTAGGTGAATCTGTAGAAAAACCACTTGAGTATTATTACAATAATATAACTAGTGCATTAGTAATGTTAAGACTTATGAGAAAGTATAATTGTAGGAACTTTGTATTTAGTTCTTCTGCAACAGTTTATGGAGATGCGAAAATTGTTCCAATAACAGAAGATTCTCCACTTTCAGCAACAAATCCATATGGAAGAACTAAGCTTATGATAGAAGATATGCTAAGAGATATCGCAAAAGCAGATCCAAAATTAAATGTAGCTATTTTAAGATACTTCAATCCAGTAGGAGCTCATAAGAGTGGAACTATAGGAGAAGATCCAAATGGAATTCCAAACAACTTAATGCCTTATATAACAAAGGTTGCAGTTGGAGAATTAAAACAATTAAGAGTATTTGGAAATGACTATCCAACTCATGATGGAACAGGGGTAAGAGATTATATTCACGTTGTTGACTTAGCTCAAGGTCATGTTAAAGCTCTTGAAAAGTTAAAAACTAATCCAGGGCTTGTAACTTATAACTTAGGAACAGGAAATGGATATTCAGTACTTGATGTTGTTAAAGCTTTCGCAGAAGCATCAGGTAGAGAAATACCATATGAAATAGTGGATAGAAGACCAGGAGATATAGCAACTTGCTATGCAGATCCAAAGTTAGCTAATGAAGAATTAGGATGGACTGCTGAAAGAGGAATTAAGGAAATGTGTGAAGACTCTTGGAGATGGCAAAGCAATAATCCAAAAGGATATAATTAGTCGCATTAAGATAAGATGAATAATTAGCTGATTATGAAGTAAAAGGTAACTTAGTGATTAGAATATAATTTACTGCGTAAGAGTGATAGCTTTGCTAGTGAAAAAGTTTAAATACAGTAGATGCATATACGATTAATAAATAAAAGGTTGATTTAAGAGGCGCAGAATTGTGCCTCTTAAATTTTTTTGTTCAATTTAACATGGGAAGAACAATAATTTATTGTTTAATAAGATTAAATAATTAACTTAACTGTAATAAAAGAAGTAAAGAGGTAAAAGTGAAATAATTAGATAGGTTAGGAAAAATACTATCATCATTAGAAGGTGAGCTTTCCAATATAGGTATATCAAGTAAGAGAGTTGGAGGGAAAAATGAATGTAATACCTCAATTTTAGTTGCTAATGAATTAGGATCTACAATAGGAGAAGTGGCAATAGCAGATGGATTATCAATTTCAGCAGTAGTAGCTATGAAAGGAATGCCGATTTTATTAACTGAGACTAATAGTCTATCATCAGATGTTAGTAATTATATGAAAATAATGGTGTAAATAAGACTTATATTGTAGGAGGAATTTGAGGTGTATCAGAAGGCTTAGCAAATCAGATACCTAATGTAGAAAGACTGGGAGGTAGTAATAGATATATTACTAATGCAAATGTATTTAGTAGCTTTTGAAGCAGAATTAAAAAATACTAATATATATAGCATCAGGATTAGATTTCCGAGATGCCTTATCATCAGCATTAGCGACAAGAAGTCATTCATTTGTATTATTAAGTAATACAAATGGGATAGAAACTCAAATTATAGATATATTGATTAATAATAGGGATAGTATTTTTTATAATTTGGGAATTAGTACAAATAAATAAATAAATATTAATTTTTGATAACGATAGATATAATTATATATTGATCCTTGTTTTTGTATAAAAAACTAAAAAAAATCGACAAATGCTGCAATGCATAGAGAGAAAGATTAAATTTAATTTAAAAAAAAACAGAAAAGTAATAGAAAAAATACTTATAATGGAACAATAGACCTAAGTAGCTACAAAAAAATAAAAAAAATGACAAAATTAGATTTACAAACATCCAAAATAAGTAAAAATGTGAAGATTGAGATAAAAATTAGAGGTTCTATGAAATTTACGTTTGTGATATAATATTTTTACATAATAATATATAATTTAATAATTAATGTTTTAAAAGGATGAAAAATTATTTAGAAATATTTAAAGTAATAAGTTGTAATAAACCCCTATTTGATAAATAGTGGTTTTTATTTTGTAAAAGTAAAATAAAATATAGGTGGTTGGGGAAAATGAACAATTTAGCAATGAAAAAAGAAATTGAAGTTGTTGTAAAAGAGGAAAAAAATGTATATAGTTTTTTGAAAAGAGCAATCGATATAATTGGATCTTTGATAGGATTAATTTTAGCAAGCCCTATATTAGTAATAGTTGGAATATTGATAAAATTAGAATCTAAAGGACCGATTGTTTTTTCACAAACACGAGTAGGCTTGAATGGAAAAGAATTTAAAATGTACAAGCTTAGATCTATGGTATTAAATGCTGAAGAACTTAAAAAAAAGCTTGAAGCACAAAATGAAATGTCAGGACCTATGTTTAAAATTAAAGACGATCCTAGAATAACTAAAATAGGTAAATTTATAAGAAAAACTAGTATAGACGAACTTGCACAGTTAGTAAATGTATTAAAAGGTGATATGAGCCTTGTTGGGCCACGTCCGAGCTTGCCAAGAGAAGTTGAACAGTTTGAAGATTGGATGTTAGAAAGATTAGAAGTAAAACCAGGGCTTACCTGTTATTGGCAAGTTATGGGCAGGAATAATATCGAATTTGAAGACTGGATGAAGCTTGATGTTAAATATGTCAGGGAAAGAAGTTTATGGTTAGATATAAAATTGATATATAAAACATTTTTTGTATTATTTGGAGATAAGAATGCTTGCTAGGAGGGGAAAAATGAAAAATATTTTTATAATTGGATCAAAAGGTATTCCTGCTAAATATGGTGGGTTTGAAACTTTTGTAGATAAGTTAACTGAATATAGAAAGAGCGATGAAATAAAGTATCATGTCGCTTGTATGGGAAAAGACTATAGTGAATTTGAGTATAATAATTCAAGATGCTTCAATATAAAAGTTCCTGAAATCGGAGCAGCTAAGGCGGTATATTACGATGTAGCTGCATTACAAGAATGTATAAGGTATATAAAACAAAATAATATTAAGAATGCGATTATATATATATTAGCATGTAGAATAGGACCATTTATCGGATATTACAAAAGAAAATTAGAGAAAATGAATATTACATTGTTGGTAAATCCTGATGGACATGAATGGAAGAGAGCTAAGTGGAATGTAGTTATAAGGAAGTATTGGAAAGTATCTGAAAGGCTGATGGTTAAACATGCTGATTTGTTAGTATGTGATTCAATTAATATAGAAAAATATATTAAAGAAGATTATAAAAAGTATAAACCTAATACTACTTTTATTGCATATGGAGCTGATACATCGAAGTCTGAATTAAGTGATAATGATGATACATTAATCCAATGGTATAAAGAAAAAGGTGTTAAAAGAAAAGAATATTACTTAGTTGTAGGAAGGTTTGTACCTGAAAATAATTATCATCTTATGATAGAAGAATTTATGAAAAGTAAAACTAATAAAGATTTCGTTATAATTACTAATATTGAAAAGAATAAATTCTATGAAGAATTAAAAGAGAATACAAGATTTGATAAAGACCCTAGAATAAAGTTTGTAGGAACGGTGTATAATCAAGAATTATTAAAGAAGATAAGAGAAAATGCTTATGGATATTTTCATGGACATGAAGTTGGGGGAACAAATCCATCCTTACTTGAAGCATTAGCATCTACAGATTTAAATTTATTACTAGATGTTGGCTTTAATAGAGAAGTAGCTTTAGATGGAGCATTATACTTTAATAAAGAAAGTAATAACCTTTCAGAGCTACTAGACAGGTTAGAAGAGTTAGATGAAAATTTGTTAGAGGAATTAGCCAATAAGGCGAAAGAGAGAATAGAAAAAAAATATAGTTGGAATTATATTGTCGATAAATATGAGACTCTATTCTTAGAGTAGGGGGGAAGAATAAGGTTGAAAATATTACATTATTCGTTAGGATTACCACCGTATAGAAGTGGAGGACTAACCAAATACTCAATAGATTTAATGGAAATCCAAGTGAAAATGGATAACGAGGTGTATCTTCTTTTTCCAGGTAAAATGAATGGAAAAAGAGTAGAAATAAAATATTATAAAAATTTTAATGGAATAGAAGTTTATGAATATATAAATCCTTTACCAGTACCATTATTAAATGGAGTTAAACAACCCAGTGTTTTCATGAAGAGATGTGATAAGAATGAGTTTTATAATTTTTTGCAGAAAATAAAACCTGATATTATCCATTTACATACACTAATGGGATTAAATAAGGAGTTTATTGAAGTTTGTAAAGAAATGAATATTAAAGTTGTATTTACAACTCATGACTATTACGGATTATGTATGAAAGTTAATTTTATAGATTATAATTTTAATTTGTGTGAAAAAAGAAATATAGATAAATGTGCTAGATGTAATCAGTGTGCAGATAGTATTGATAAAATAAAGTTTTTACAAAGTGCGCAATATAGATATGCAAAGAATATTGGAGTAGTAAATATATTAAAAAAATTACTTTCTAATAGAAAAACAATTTTACCAACGAAAAAAGAGGATGAAGATTCTATAGAAGAGGAAATAGTGGCAAAATATAATGGCCTATATAGTTACTATGAAGAAATGTTTAAGAATATAGACCTGTATTTATTTAATAGCAAGATTTCGGAAAAAATCTACAATAAATATATTGATGAGAGTGTAGGAAAGGTTATTCCTATTACACATAATGATATAATAGATAGGAGAAAAAGGCGTAAATATCAAGATAAGTTGAACTTGTTATATATGGGTAAAATAGACAATTACAAGGGTACAGATATTTTAATAAATACAATGAGGCGATTAACTCCATACAATATAATGTTAAATATTTATGGAGATAATTCAAAAGCATATGAGTTTGAAAAAAATGTACAAATTAATGGAGTATATACATATGAAGATATTGAAAATATATTTAGTGAAGCAGATATGTTGGTAATGCCAAGTAGGTGCTTTGAAACATTTGGATTTGTTGCATTAGAAGCTATATGTCATGGAGTACCTGTAATGCTTACTGAAAATGTAGGAGCATCTTGTTTAATATCAGATATTAATCCTATAGGATGTATAGTTGAACCAACTGAACAAAGTTTAACATCAGAAATATTGAAAATTTATAAGAATAGAGATATTTTATCTTTGTATAATGAAAATATTTGTAAAGGTGATTTTCAATTTTCAATAAAAAGACATTATAAAGAAATAATGAAGTCATATTATGACTTATTAGGAGGCAATAATGAAGATAGCGATTGCTTTAAGTGATATAAAATCCACAGGAGGGGTAGCGAGAGTAGTTACGAATATTGCAAACTCATTAGTAAAGGTGCCAGGTTATGATGTGGAAATAATATCTTGTTTTAAAAGTATAAGAGAGAATGTTAGTTATAATATAGATGATAATATTAAAATAAGATATGTAAATTTGGATATGAATGTTAAAAAAAATAAGCTGATGAAACAAATATATTTTATAAAAGAAATTAGAAGTATATTAAAATATTCTAATAGTGATGTACTAATATCAACAAATGCTCATTTAAATATTTATTCTATAATAGCTACATTAGGATTAAAAACAAAAGTTATAGGTTCTGAACATGGGGCTTACAATCATTTATCAATTGGATGGAGGATATTAACACAGGTATTTTATAGGTACTTAGATAAGCTTATATTATTAACCTCAAAAGAAAAACATAAATACAAACTTAAAGAAAATAAAATAGCAATAATCCCAAATATGATAGATAATTCTAATAAAAAATTGTCTAGTCTAAATAATAACAATATTGTAATGGTTAATCGAATTGATGATAATAAAAATATATTTGTAGCATTAGAAGTATTTAGTAAGGTGCTAAAAAACAATAACAATTATAAATTAAATATTTATGGAGAATGTTTAGAAGAAGATTTAATAAAATTAAAAAATAAGATAAAGGAATTATCAATAGATGGAAATGTAAATATAAATAATTTTTCAGATGATATAGAGCAAGTTTATTTGAAATCAGATATATTATTACTTACATCGAAAAGTGAAGGGTTTCCTATGGTTTTAGTTGAAGCCATGAATTACGGTATACCTTGTATTAGTTTTGATATACTTACTGGTCCATCAGATATAATTATAGATGGGGTAAATGGTTATCTAATAAAACCGTTTGATGTCGATGATATGGCTAAAAAATTAAATTATTTAATTAGTAATAGAGATAAGTTGATGGACATGGGAATTAATTCTAAGAAAAGTGTAGAAAGATTTAATGAAAAAAATATAGTAAAAAGATGGATTGATATTATAAATTAATTTAGTAGAGAGGGAGTTATATGAATATAAAGAAATATTCAATAGAACAATACATAGTATTTTTTCTTATATTTTGCAGTTTTGGTTTAGTTAGTTCGAAAACGGTATTTATATTTGGAATTAGAACTTATATAGAAACTGCAACTGTGGCATCAAGTATATTTATAGTTTATAAATTAATAATGTTAAAATTCGAAAAGGAAAAATATATTGAATTTTTTAGAAAAGAAAAATATTTCTGTGTAATTTTAATTATGTTTATTATAACAAGTATAATTAATGCTTTGATAATATACCCGAGAGGTATTGGATATGTTATTAATAAAACTATTCCTTTTATAACAATAATATTTTTGATGGTATATTTTAAAAATGAAACTAAGGATATGATAAATAAATATATTAACTTTTTAGGTTATATATTTATAATATCATTTACTTTATCAATTATTATGTATTTGTTTAAGTATACTAATGGGGCGTTAAGTTTAAGTACTGGTATTAATTTAATTTCATTTAAAGAAAGCTATGATTTATATGGTGAAGTTAGGCTATATTGGCTTATGTCCCATAAGTCTATTTTTGTTTTATATTGTACAATAGGATTAATATTTATAAATAGAAGCACTATTAAGTTTAAATTTGTAAAATACTGGGGCATTATTACAAGTTGTATATGTGCAATATTATCAAATTCTATGATCGGGATAGTTATATATTTTTTTGTGGGATTATTTATAATAGCTTTAAAGTATAAATTAATAAAAAGGATAATTAATTTACAAAATAAAAAAATTATTATTGGCAGTTTCTTAACTGTTTTAATTATTTTTATCGTCATGATAGTAATAGTAGTTTCTGATAAGCGAGATTTAAGCACGTTAGGAAGTAGAACCTTTATATGGCAGGCGGGGATGGAAAGATTTTTAAGTAGGCCGATGGGGATGATATGTATGCCAGATAATTTATGGATTAAAGCAATGCATAATGGTGAGCCGTTATATTTTACTAACGCACACAATTGTTATATAAATGAATTTATAGAAAATGGAATAATAGTAGGAGGTATTTATATTATTTTAAACGCTGCAATTTTAATAAAATACTTAAAAGTAAGAGATTATTTATTTTCATTCTTTTTAGTTTTTACAATAGTGGTATTCATGAATTTTGAAGCTGTAAATTTAAGAGAAATGAATTACATATTATTTATAGCTTATGTATTAAATTATTATTGGAGTAAATACAAAACTAAAGAAGATGTTGAGGAGAAAAAAAATGAATAAAGTATCTGTAATTATATGTACATATAATAGAAGCGAAATATTAAAAGAAGCTATAATAAGTTTAGTTAAAAGTAGCAGCAATTTAGAAATGTATGAAATAGTAGTAATTGATAATAATTCTAAGGATAATACATTTGAGGTTATAAATGATTTGATGAAGAAATATGAAAATATTAAATACTTCAAAGAAGAAAAACAAGGGTTAAGTTGTGCAAGAAACACAGGGATTAGAGTTTGTAGTAATGAGATATTAGTTTTTATAGATGATGACGTATTAGTAGAAGATAAATTTATTGAAAATATAATTGCCTTTTTTAAAGAGAGAGAAAATGCAATCTGTGGTGGCGGGAAAATAGAAACAATTTGGAATGGTTCAAAACCGAGTTGGTTTAAAGATGGATTTTTTTCCATAATTGGAGAGACTAAATATGGAGATAGAAAAAAAGAATTGGTTGGTCTGGAATACCCGTATGGCGGGAATATGTTCTTTAAGAAAGTTATATTTAAAGAGGTAGGAGGATTTAATGAAGAATTAGGGCTAAATGGTGATGAATTGAAAATGGGAGAAGAAGTAGAGTTATTCTCTAAAATAAGAAAAAAAGGTTATAAAATTTATTATGATCCAAGTGTCGCTGTTAGACATAGAGTTCATTTAAATAAGGTAAATAAAGAATATATAAATAAAAGGTGGATTGAAGAAGGCAAGGCAACTGGTAAGATTTTAAATGAGCAGGAGGCTGAAAAAAGCTTTATAAATAATATAAAAAGGATGGGAATATTATATTTACGTGATTATCCTTGTTGGAGTGTATGCAAGCTTATAAAAAATTCGAGCGAATTTTATTGGAAAGTAAAAATAAATAGAAGTAAGGCTATATTAGAAAATTTAAAGAGAAAATGAGGTATATTAATGAAATCAGCTACTTTAATAGAGGCTCAACGATTAATGTTTACAATCTTGAGAGATGTTGATAAGATTTGTAGAGAAAATGGTATAAAATATTGGTTAGAAAGTGGTACATTGTTAGGTGCAATAAGACATGAAGGTTTTATTCCATGGGATGATGATATAGATATAGGAATGATGAGAGAGGATTATGAAAAGTTTAAAAAAATAATAAAAGATAAATTATCAGATGATCTATATTATCAAGATATATTTACTGATAATGGAATACAATATTCTTGGTGTAAGATACGTCATAAATATAGCAAGCTAATTGAAGAATCAAGTTCAGAGTATCATGAAGGAATTTTTATAGATATATTTCCTTATGATTACTTTGATTCTAAAGATGGAAAGTGTGCTAGTGAAAAAAGAAAGTTTATAAAAAAGTATAAGAGAGTATATAATTCTATGCTACCATATGAAAAAAATTTAATAAAAAATATTAGACGTTTTTTATGCAAAATTTATAGTAAAACAATAGAAAAAAAAACGTTATGCGATATAATTACTGAAGCAAGAGAATGCTATAAAAAAATGAATATTGCTTCGGGAAGTGATTATATTGGATATGGATTTGATATTCTTAATTTTGAAGAATATATACCAACTAAAATTATGTTTCCATTAAAAGAGGTTACTTTTTGCGGGGAAAGTTTTTTTGCGCCTAATGATTCTGATGGGTATTTAAGTGCATTATATGGAGATAGTTATATGAATATACCACCAGAAGAAGAAAGAGTTTATCATAATGTAGGTATATATATTGAAAAGAATAGAAAATAATGCATAAAGGAGAAAATGATATATGAAAGGAATTATTTTGGCAGGAGGATCTGGTACTAGACTGTATCCAGTAACAAAAGCAATGTCAAAACAAATGGTGCCGATATATGATAAGCCAATGATATACTATCCAATGTCAGTATTAATGTTAGCAGGAATAAAGGATATATTAATAATATCAACACCGAGAGATATAGTTAATTTTAAAGAGTTATTTAGAGATGGTTCCGAATTTGGATTAAATATTGAGTATGCTATTCAAGAAGCTCCAAACGGACTAGCTGAAGCATTTATTATTGGAGAAGAATTCATAGGTAACGATAGTGTAGCTATGATTTTAGGTGATAATATTTTTTATGGACAAAACTTTAGCTCTCATTTAAAAGAAGCAGCTGCATTAGAAATAGGAGCTCAAGTATTTGGATATTATGTACAAGATCCTAGAGCATTTGGAGTTGTTGGATTTGATGAAAAGGGAAAAGTTACATCTTTAGAAGAGAAGCCAGAACATCCAAAGTCTAAGTATGCTGTGCCAGGACTTTACTTCTATGATAATTCAGTTGTAGAAAAGGCTAAAGCTTTAAAGCCATCATCTAGAGGAGAATTAGAAATAACTGATTTAAATAAAGTTTACATGGAAGAAGGTAGCTTAACAGTAAATTTATTAGGTAGAGGAATGGCTTGGCTTGACACAGGCACTCATGATTCTATGCTTAAAGCATCAAACTTTGTTGAAGCAGTTCAAACTACTCAAGGTACATATATTGCTTGCTTAGAGGAAATTGCTTATAGAAAAGGATGGATTTCTAAGGAGCAAGTTAGAGAATTAGCTGGACCATTAATGAAAACAGGATACGGAAAATATTTAATGGAAGTTATTGAGGAGTAGAGAAATGGAAGTAGGAAACTTTAAATTTATTGAAACAAAAATACCAGACCTTTATATAATTGAACCAAAAGTTTTTGGAGATAATAGAGGATATTTTATGGAAAGTTATAATAAGCAAGCTTTTAATGAAGCTGGATTAACTATGACTTTTGTTCAAGATAATGAATCGAGATCTAAAAAAGGTGTATTAAGAGGATTACACTTTCAAACTAAACATACTCAAGGAAAACTTGTCAGATGTACTGAAGGTGAAGTTTGGGATGTAGCTGTTGATTTAAGAAAGGGATCACCTACTTATGGACAATGGGAAGGCGTTTATTTAAGTTCTGAGAATAAGAGACAATTTTATGTTCCTGAAGGTTTTGCTCATGGTTTTGTAGTATTATCTGAAGTTGCTACATTTAATTATAAATGTACAGATTTCTATGCTCCAGAGTATGATAGTGGACTATTATGGAATGATGAAGACGTAAATATACAATGGCCATTAGATGGAATAGACGAATTACTATTATCAGAAAAAGATAAAAAGCAAAGGAAGTTTAGAGAATTAGATTTACCTTTTGTGTATGAGGGGTAGGTAGTAGATATGAAAATATTAATCACAGGTTCTAATGGACAATTAGGAAATGAGCTTCAAAGAATTATAGCAACAGGTAGTGCTGAAATTGGAGAAGTATCAAATGAAATAAAAACTTCTAAGGTATTTGCTTTAGATGTAGATAAATTGGATATAACTAATTTACAACAAGTAAAAACAGTTTTATCAGAGGTTAAACCAGATGTAGTTATAAATTGTGCTGCGGCAACAAATGTTGATGGTTGTGAGAGTAATCAAGATTTAGCTTTTAAAATAAATGCTATTGGGCCTAGAAATTTAGCTATAGTTTGTGAAGAGATAGGAGCAAAATTAGTACAAGTATCTACTGATTATGTATTTAGTGGAGTTGGAGAGAGAGCATTAACAGAATTCGATTTAACTGCACCATATAGTGTGTATGGAAAAACTAAGCTTTTAGGAGAAGAGTATGTAAGAGAATTCTCTTCAAAATACTATATAGTAAGAACTGCATGGCTTTATGGATATATTGGACATAATTTTGTATACACTATGATGAAATTAGGAAATATGAAGGATGAAATAAGCGTAGTAAATGATCAACTTGGAAATCCAACTCATGCAAATGACTTAGCCTATGAAATATTAAAGCTTATAGAAACTGAAGAGTATGGTGTATATCACTGTACTGGAAAAGGGGAATGTAGCTGGTATGACTTTGCAAGTGAAATAATGAAACTTTCAGGTAGAAATTGTAAAGTTAATCCATGTACATCAGAAGAGTACAAAGTAATGAATCCAAATGCAGCAAAAAGGCCAGAATATTCATCCCTAGATAATATGATGCTAAGATGCACTATTGGAGATGAAATGAGAGACTGGAAAGATGCTTTAAAGTCATTTATGAGTAATGTAGAGAAATAATCTATTTATAGAAGGGGAGCAAATTTAATGAAAACTTATTTAGTAACTGGTGGAGCTGGATTTATAGGATCTAACTTCGTTTTATATATGTTAAATAAATATAATGATATAAGAATAATAAATTTAGATAAATTAACTTATGCAGGAAATTTAGAAAATCTTAAATCAATTGAAGGGGACGAAAGACATATATTTGTTCAAGGAGATATATGTGATTCAAAATTAGTAGCTGAACTTTTTGAAAAATATGAAATAGATTATGTTGCTCACTTTGCAGCTGAATCTCACGTTGATAGAAGCATCAGAGAACCAGAAGTATTTGCTAAGACAAATGTCATGGGAACTGTTAATCTTTTAAATTGTGCTAAGAATGCATGGGAAAATGAAGATGGAACTTGGAAAGAAGGAGTTAAGTTCTTACATGTATCAACTGATGAAGTTTATGGTTCATTAGGAGAAACAGGATACTTTATGGAAACTACTCCATTAGATCCTCATAGTCCATATTCATCAAGTAAAGCAGGATCAGATTTAATGGTTAAGGCTTACTATGATACATATAAAATGCCAATGAACATAACAAGATGTTCTAATAATTATGGACCATTCCAATTCCCAGAAAAGTTAATACCATTATTAATAAATAACTGTTTACAACACAAGGATTTACCAGTATACGGTGATGGTATGAACATAAGAGACTGGTTGTTTGTTGAAGATCATGCTAAGGCAATTGATATGGTTATAAACAACGGTAGAGTTGGTGAAGTTTATAATGTTGGTGGACACAATGAGAGAACTAACATAACAATAGTTAAGACTGTAATAAGCTATTTAAACGAAAATATAGATAAAGAAGTTACTGAAAACTTAATTAAGTATGTTGAAGATAGAAAAGGTCATGATAGAAGGTATGGAATTGATCCAACTAAGATTAAAGAAGAATTAGGATGGTATCCAGAAACTACTTTTGAAGTCGGAATAAAGAAAACTATTCAATGGTATTTAGATAATAAAGAATGGATGAAAAATGTTACTTCAGGAGAATATCAACATTATTATAATAGAATGTACTAAAACTTTAGGAGAAAAAAGTGAAAGTTATAAGTAAAATAAAGGAAAAAATTAAAGGAAATAATATTCTAAGAAATACGATCATATTATTCTCAGGGCAAACTTTTGCATCGATAATTGGAATAGTTAATACTATGTTAATTATAAAGGCTATAGGTTTAGAAGGAAATGGAATAATAGCAGTAGTAATGTCATATGCTAATATATTTAATGGGATATTCAATTTTCAGTCTTATAATGCAGTTATAAAGTATGGATCGGAGGCACTAGAAAAAAAGTCTAAATATAAATATAAACAAGTTTTGAAACAAGCATTTTTACAAGATATTTTAACTGCAATTCTGGCATTTATATGTGGATATTTATCAATAGGAATAGTAGCTAAAATTATGAAGTGGGATGCTCAGGTTATATTTTTTATTAAAATATATTTAATTACTATTCTTCTAAATATAACAGGAGTATTCAGTGGTATATTAAGATTACACGACAGATTTATAGTGATAGCTAAATTAAACATAAAGGTTAATTTTGGAAGGTTATTACTAATAATCTTGGGAATAATATTTAGGTTACCGTTGACATATTATGTTGTTAGTGAAGTATTGTTAACAATTCTTTCAAGTTTTATATTGATATATAATAGTATAAGAGTTTTGAAAAAAGAAGAATGTATTGATTTCTTAAAGGTTAAAATTGGTTTTGATAAGGAGTTTACTAAGTTTAATTTTTATAATAATATAGTATCTACTATAGATTTACCAGTTGGTCAGCTTGTAACTTTAATAATTAATAAGTTTGTAGGAGTAACTGAAGTTGGGATATATTCTATATTATTAAAGTTAGGTTCAATAATATCTAAGGTAACTGAACCGATGGGGCAAACCTTATTACCAGAATTATCAAAACTAATATCTAAGGATGAGATTAATAAGGCAAAGCAAATTGCCAATAAAATACTTGTTTATACAAATATATTAGGTGGTATTGCAATTCTCGCATTAGTAATTATTAGCCCGATATGGTTTGAGTTGTTTATGCCATTGACATTTAAAAACTTAACTTTATTTATAACCTATATGATTTATATTGCATTTTCAAGTAGCCTTATAGGTATTCATGCGTTTTTTGTTGGTATGAATTTAGTAAAATATAATTTAATTATTGTTGCATCTGTAAATATAATATATTTAATTTTAGTAGTTATATTAGGAATTAAATTAGGGCTATTTGGTGTAATAATATCCTTAATAATACAAGTAGTAATGGTTGGTGCATTGAAATTGGTAATTATTAGAAAGAATAGAATTTAGAGTGAAGTAATATATAATAATAATAATAATAATCAAGTAATATATTATAGTAATTATGGAAAAATTAAAAAAGTGTGTATAAAGTTTAGTGTAAAACTTCATATTAAAAGATAACCTGAATCTAATTCGGAATGATAATTAAAAAGAAATAGATTAAGTCATTTAGTTATAATAAAAGTAATTTAAATGAAAAAACCTAAAATTCAATATATATTGAATTTAAAAGTTCATATAAAGAATAAAAATGA
>OLNJ01000577.1_pt1 | contig 29033 bp, 27 predicted proteins | sample 1672191 | NCBI WGS metagenome assembly OLNJ01 (sample SAMEA3136657, study PRJEB25190) | human gut metagenome | biome: human gut; feature: human-associated habitat; material: faeces | place: Austria | collected 2013 | reverse complement strand
GCGGTCTGGGAACTTCATTGTTGCATAAAAGAGTTTCGAAATATTTTTAAAAAGCGAAATGTTCCACTACTATACTTATTCATAGAAAAATATTGCAAAAGCATGATTAAAGCAGTGAAGAGTTTTGCCGAAGGACTAAAAAGAGATATAGTTGCGGTCGAAAATGCCGTAGCCTACGACTATAGTAATGGTTTTGTAGAAGGGACAAACAGTCGGTTAAAAATGATAAAACGAACAATGTATGGCCGTTGTAGAAAACAATTATTAGAGGCAAAACTTAGATATGTTGGGAAATCTAAAAACGGATAATTGCGGAAGAACCTACCGCACAAGATTATTCATGAACCATCTGAAACCATACGCATATCTGACCTATATATTGGATGAACTCAGAAAAATGGGAGCTTTTCCTAAAGAGGAAGAATTAAAGAAACTGCTTCCATGGTCAGAAGATCTTCCGGAATACTGCCGGACTAAACTAAAAAAATAATACCAAGCCAACTGATAGAGAACCTGGCAGACAGCCAGGAACAGTATCAGTTGGCTTTTATAAAATATCAATATACAGATGATTACCTACTTACTATCGTTCCAAAAACAGAACATTTGTTTGTGAACTTCCGGTAAATTTACAACTAAATTAGTACCTAAATTCAAATTCCAATTATCATTCATCATAGACACAAACGCTACACCCCTACCACACAAGCCTGCAATCCGCCACACCAACTAAACTATCCATAAACACATTATTCAGATGCTCTTCCACTTCCTGTTTCGAAACACCCTTCTTCAGAATCACCTGGAGGAAACCACCTCCACCGGCACCGCAGACAAGTTTACCGTCAATCAGATCTTCAATACTGCTGAAAATCTGCTCGATCAGAGTATTACTGCTTCCGGCATCAACCTTCTTGCTCAGCTCCCAGTGATAATCCAGAAGCTTCGCAAAACCATCCACATTGCCACGTTCCAGCTCAAAACGCATCAGCGCAGCTGTCTTCTGAATCTCCTCCAGTGCAAAAAGACTGTCCGGTTCATTTCCCACATAACGGCCAACCACATCTCTGAGAAGATTTCTTGCAAGACGCCTCTGCCCGGTATAAATAAGAACAAATCTTTCATCCAGTTCCCGCTTCGTCTCCTCCGGAATCTCCACATGCGTCACTTTGATCTTCTGCTCCAGCCCCGGCATAGAAGTAATATATTTCAGACCCGGTGTAATACCACCCACCTGATCCTGCCATCCGCCACCGGTAGACATGATCTGCTCCATAGCCAGCACATGCGAATACAGATCCTCTTCCGTATATGCAATACCCATAAACTCAAATACCGCTTTCACACAGGCCGCGGAAAGAATCGATGAAGTACCAAGTCCGGAACCTTTTGGCACATTCGTCACCTCAGAGTGCATTACAAAACCACCACCAAGACGCTTCAGTATCTCAGACAACTCATGCCCTTCCCTCGGAATGATTCCGCAGGCCAGAAGACATGCCTTCTGCAATGCAAACGGATCAAAAGGATCCCCCGTCATCTGTAACGGTTCGATCGTATCAAACTCACCGTGAACATCCATATCTCTGCTGTCAAAAATCACCTTCAGATCATCAATCCGCTCCAGTGTAACTTCCACCGGCTTTTCACCGTTCAGAAGAATCGCAACATTCAATACCGTACCACCGTTTTCATTACAATACGGAGGAGTATCACTCCAGCCGCCACCCCAGTTCACACGCAGAGGAAGTTTCACGGTATGACGCTCACTCACGATCCTGGTCTTCTCGTTATAAACCAGATTCTTTATCGTAGATTCCAGAACTTCACTCTGGATTGTCTGGAAACACTTCTGAATCTCATTTTCATCATCCAGAACCATGCCCAGGTAATAATGAAGACGCATTTTTTCACTGAAATCCGCTTTTTTAAGCCGCTTTCTGACCCATTCTTTCTGAATCTTGGTCAGCGAATGTCTCTTTCCGATCTGATCCACAGGAACCTGATTATGAATAGCCTTTGCAATCTCATCCATAGCCACAAGATCTTCCATGCGCCTGTTCCATGCAATGATCGCATCCGGATCCGCATCATTAAAACCTGCACAAAGCGATTTGTGAGAAACAGTATTCCAGGAATCCCTGTCAAAAACCTTCTCACCGGTTACAGCAGCATATAATTCCAGAGAAGCATCTACCGCCTCCTGAATCGTATCTGCCTCCGCATACAGATTTGCCGACCATAATGTGTGTGGCTGGTCCTCCCAGAATTTCACATCAAAATTCCGCTCAAGCTCATCCAGATCTCTGCCAAACAGCAGGTTCTCTTTCGGATTATCATTCACTCCGAAAATACGCACAATGAACTTTCCATCCCTCTGCTTCAGCCCATGCAGCACAATTCCGTCCGGAATGATCCGGTCCTGGATGTCTATGTAAGAAAGCACACAACGGTCACCTATTTTTGAATTTCCATGAACATAGGAAACTTCCAGGTAGCAGTCACTTCCGACAGAAGCCTTGCTACTCAGAACACTGTTATATCCCGCTGCATTATTTCGGATACTGCTGCCCACCAGACGGCTCCATCCAAGATCACTGTATTCATTCACTCCGCCACTCATCAACGCCAGAATCTCTCTGGTAGTACCAAAATGAATAAATTTCGCAGGCGACAGACGAAGAAGCTTCATGCGGTACGGCCGCAATACTTTCCAGACACGCTCCCTCGCTTCCGTCAGTTCTTCGCAGAATTCACCTTCCGGTTTTTCCTGATAAAAATCCTCAAGCGTAGAATCCTCAGCCAGCGGATACAGAAAATCCGCATAAAGCGAAAGTCTCGTCTTTTCATTTACATGCCTGTCATAATCTTCCTCAGTGGCAATCAGAGAATACAGCGATCCCATCATATCCGTGCTGAAGATCAGAGCACCCGTATCAATATCCACACAGTCCGATTCATTGACAGCTCCGACTTCCCGTAACACTTCCACAGACTTCTTCTGAAGACAGCACTTCACATTGCCGTTTTCACCATTCAGATACACACCGTGATTCTTACCCGTCTCCACATTCTCTTTAAAAGAAATCGCCGCTGCACCCACATTGTTATAATCAATCTGAAGCGGATTAAACAACAGCAGAACATCTCCCGACAGCAAAACCATACCCTCACGAATCCTGGACGGAACAGAACTCATGCTGATCATAAACTCATCAAACAATGTAGAGTTACGTCCATTCGGAAGTTTATGTGGAACCGGCGAAAAAAGCTTGCCCAGGGCAGAATACTGCGGAACACGCTTGCTGTCTCCACCGGAATGGATCACCAGCACACGAAGCCCTTCAAAATCCTCTTCCTGTTCATGAAGATATTTAAGCACTTCCAGAGTCGCGCCACCGGAACCAATTCTCTTACCGCCACGATCAGGAATTGCAACAAATTTCGTACCTGCCGGCAAAAATTTCTTTCTTTCATCAATCTGCTTGCGAAAGCCCTCCGCCTGCTGTTCATTTGAAGCAGTCAGAATTACGTAATCCCATTTTGGAAAATTTCGAAGTTTCAATGATCTGTTGTAGTCACCCCAACAATCCTGATAGGCCTGGGATAAAAATAATGAATATAAGTTTTTCATGGTTTTCCTTTCGTGTTTTGTTTAATATGTTGTCTGCTATCCAAGCAAATGCTCCTCTCTATAAGAGCATTACATACAATTCAGATTCTGATATAGTACAAATCACCCCAGTATATCAGGGTAACTCCGCTTTGTACATACTTTGCATATGCAAAACTAAATAATTGTCAAATTTTCCGTAGATTGTTTCACCATAAAACTGTTCTTTCCCATCTACCTCTAATTTCGACATATACTCTTCTATTCCCCACCTATCATATTTTTTATAAATTTTATTTATATAACTTTGCGCGCTCTTTTCTTCCTGTCCCTGATATTTAACAGGTTTTGATATCTCAAAACCCTTACATTTTTCACTGTATCTTCTGTTTTCAGAAATATCTGTCGCTGGAATCGCTAAATTTACTCCCTGAGGAAATTGAAAATCATCTTTCCCCTGCATTGATAAATATGCAATTCCGTCAATCCCACACTTATTGGCAACTCTCATTAGAGACTGTGATAGCAAATAATGATATTTAAATTCTTCATCTTTTTCTACAGAAAACGATATTGCTATCACAAGTGGAAATATCTTCAACATAGATAGCCAGAGCGGTTTCTTCTCTTCATCATTTGGATCCGCCTTACGGTAGATTCCGTTGATAAGACACGACGGTATCGTCAGATTTAGTATTCTGTATTTTTCTCCTTTTTCATTTGGTATAAATACTGAAGCATACAACTCTTCTGTTTCTTTATCCCATCTACATTCTTTACTACATGTATAAGTGTTTACCCCTAAGTATAATCCTGGCAACCCCGGGCTACTAAAACGCATATTACCAGCGTATTTCCTTAAGTCATATGGCAAATGCAATATATCTTCCACCTCTGATATGTTAGTTGAAGTTTCTTTCTTTTTCGTCCTTACTCTATAAAATGTAAGTTTTGTATTTAACATTTTGGAATACTCCCGTCCATATCCAGGAATCTGCTGATCAGTAAATGATGCTGATTGCCGAAACGAATATGACTCACTTAACGTACTGACAAAAAAGGGGTTGTCCACAAATTTATTTAACATTTTTTCTATTTTCTCGTCTGCTTCCTCATTACGTTTTTCTATCAATTCATCCAATATCTGTAAGATTAACTCACAATTATTTTTTACTTCTTCAAAAAGCCCTTCTTCAGAAATAAAAGCTGGGTGCTTTAAAGAAATAACATATTTCTTCAATTCCTCCTCTAGTCTTTTTCTGTACTTCTCATTATCCTTCACTTTTATTGGTAAAGAAAAACTCTTTATATTATTATCTAACTCCTGAGCTATCATATCTGCTTCTTCATTTCCTTTCAGATCCCCTTCATCTTATCGTACCCACCGATATTATTGTTTTCTCTCGCTCCAGCACTATTCAATTATTACCAAATAATTCTTGATACCTTATGATTATTTTTTTCTCTTTTTAGAAAGCGAAGCTCTAAAGAATCGGATTAAAGGATAGTGAATAGTCATAGGCATTGTGGGACTCAAATCAGTATCTCCTTTAAACGAAAACCGAGGATTAGAACCATAGTTTCCAATCACACCAATTTCATATAAATCTTTAAGAATATGTGGAGTTTTTCTATTTTTTGCTAAGTATTCAACTTCTTCAAAAAAGTCTTTATTTCTATCAATATTATATTGAAAATCTTTTATTTCAAAAGGCAAAGATAAACTGGTTAATGCTTTCTTGATTCCTTCAACTTCAACATCAGAATACTTTGCAGTCAAAACTTCTTCAAATTCTATCCAAGATTCTTCTGCATATGCTTTTCGTACTGAATCAAATATTTCTTGAGTGAAAAATGATTTTTGCCCATATTGTTTTTGTATTAAAGAAAAAAGTCGAATAATATCTCTGGGTTTACACCATGTTTGATCTAACAAGTAATTTTCTATAGGAAGTTTGCTCTCCCCTATTGTAGAAACAAAATAAGTATTCCAAATATCAGTAGATTCTTGCAATCCAGCTAATTTTTCACTGTAATGAATTCTTTTTTCTAACATTTTTAGTAAGGGATGATTACGAATATTTCCACCTTTCTGCTCCCACGAAATAGTTACACCAAAATCTAAAATAACTTTATTAATCTCCATTCCCTTAGAAATAATATTTCTATAAACTTCATTTCTTATAGCTGCAATTAAATGAACATTATAGTTTCGAGTACGATTAATTTCGTTAAGAGATTCAATAGCAAAAATTAAATCTCTAATCAGTGTGATATCTCGTTGGTAATCTTTATTTTTCTTTAAAGATAATTCAAGTTCATCTACTAATATGTATATAGCATTTTCAACTGGTTTCAAATTATTATATAAAAATATAATTTGTTTAGCTACAGATGAAAAAGATACAGTAGTTTTCGCTGAATCTATCCATTCAAAATCTAAATTAACTTTTCCAAAATCTCTAAATTTAAGTTCTAAATTTCCCCGTTTCATTTTAGGTAAGATTTTTTTTATTTGATCAGTAGCCGTATTTTCTCCATATACTGCTTTGATTAAAGAACATAATTTTATCCAAGTATCATCAACTCGATCGAAAACTCCGTATTCGGTCTGAGATAATCTATTTACAATGACTTTAATTAAATAAACTTGCCATGCAAGTGTACAATTCAAAGAAATATCTGTAGGAATGTCACTTTCTATCACTTCTTCAAAACTATTTGAAGGTACAGCAGTTCTTTTCAACTGATTTCTTTGTTCTATATCTACATCTTTTTTAAATCGAATAAATTCAGTGAAATTAGTTTCTGGATTTTCGAGAATTTTACTTTCGATATATTTGAGTAGCATCGTTTTTCCAGTACCTTTATTTCCAAATATATAATAGGTTGTCCCATCAAGTATTTTATCAATAGGTACATTGGGAAATTCAAAAAATAATCCTTTGCAAGCATCTTGGCCATATTCAAGAAATTCATTATATCCATCAATTTTTCCTAAATACATATCTTTTATCATTAATGGTACCATAATACGCTCCTTTTTTGTTATTTAAAGTACTTTCTTAGTCAAATCGCCCTTTACCTTTACAACATTTTTTGAACTTTTTACCACTTCCACATGGACACGGAGAATTTGCACTTATTTTGGACACTCGTCGAATTATATACTTTCCTTCTCTCCATGCAATATTCATTTTTCCTATTTTTTCATGATAAAACTGTGCCCATATTTTAGGAAAAATTCCTCCATTAACTAAAGTAGTTTCACCTGTCAAATTATAATCGACAAAGCACACAAAGTTATCATTATTCGGATACAATTCCTTATTTTGTCGTGCATCATATCGGTATACATTAATAAAAGTTATCATTATTCGGATACAATTCCTTATTTTGTCGTGCATCATATCGGTATACATTAATATAAAGGGCATCGGCCTCCATTTCACCATTTTTATGATGCATTGTTGGAGAATCCACATTTTTAACTGTTTTTAACCACTCAATGCTTTCTTTAATTATCGCTATGATTTTTTCTTTAGACGAAGCATCTTTAATATATAATCGACATCTGAGTCGCTTTCTATCTGGCAAACTTGCATCTTCAATTTGATTTATCTTATACAAATTGCATTGATAGTTTGGAAAACGAAAATATTTAATTTCCTGTAAATCAACAGGTTCTGTAGATGGCTCAAAAATAACCACTTCTTTTTTACCAATTATATCTTTTAAAACTTCAACAAACGCTCGTTTTTTGTTTAACATATCATATACTTCTTGATTTGAAAAACGCAACCAGCTTGTCTGCAAGCGTTCATTGCTAAATGAAATATAATACTTATCATAATCATTGTATCGAGAATATATCAGCATTGCCAATTCAATAGCAATCTGCATAATATATGTTCTATCAGTATTTAAAACCAAAAATTCTGCATTAAGCTGATTACAATCAGGTACCTCACTAATATAACGACAACGGATTGTTGGTATACTTAATTCCATACCAAGTAAGCTGAAAGCAACAAAATTCTTTTCTGATATATGAATATGAAGAATATCCCAATTATTATTTAAAAAAACTGCAATACCTAATACAATTGCGCTCGCTGTATCATAAACATCATTAATTAATTTGTCAAATTCATATACGTTGAGAGAGCAAGATACACTACGTCGTCCTTCAGTATAATGAAAGTCAATTACTCGTCCATCTTCTTTAAATATAATACCACCATGATTGATTGCATTACGAATATTAATATTAACTACAGCGGTAAGAGCATTAAATCCGGCTTTAACAAGAATCTCACATAGCGGTTTCAACTTATATGTCGATGCATAATCTTTTTCCGAATTCTGATTAATAAGAAGTGTAATAAAATGGTACAAATTAGTCAGACACCCTTCAACAATAGAAACATATGTTGGAATTCGATATTGTCTATTTTTCATAGCAGGGCTATCATTAACACCCGATAAATCATTTATTACATTTGTTATTTGCATATAAGCATGATAACCTGTTAAAAACAACTCAAAAATTTCTTCATCAATAAAAATTGAATTTCCTTGCTGAACCATATTCTGAAGATTCTTCTCAGTTGCTTCAAACACCTCTTTATTCCAATAAGAGCATGGCTCAATACTTACCATATCATCCAATATACACAATAATTCAGGTCTGCAAGTAGTAATATTTTGTGAAATCAAACTATTTACTTTTTTCAATATAGTGTTAGAATTACTCTCTGCATAATAGCGTAATTTTGCATCCAATAAATAATTCAAAATTTTACCCCTTTATCTTTGCTGAACAATAAACGGTAGAACATCCGAATATCGTTAATCCTCAACAATCAGTACCTTTTTAGTTTACTATATTTCTGAGATAATCGTTCCAACAACATTTCCAACATGACTTCGCTCAATTTGCACGATTCATATTCATCATGGATTCGGCTTTTGTACTCTACGACGGGAACCGTTTCCCAATCCGCAAAACAAACAAAGTGGAAAACTGCCATACCAGACGTTAATCCTCAATAATCAGTACCTGTTCATCCTACTACATTTCTGAGATAATCGCTCCAACAACATTTCTAAACATGAATTCGTACAATTCGCTCGATTTGCACGATTCGTGTTCATCTTATCCAGGAGGATCGTCTCATGAATGCAAGACAAAAACTTCATCAGGTTCATCTTCAGGAATGGACCGTCAGATTTGCTGATCAGAAAGCCAGCGGCCTTACTGTACGCCAGTGGTGTGAGCAAAATAATTTTTCTTTTCACACCTATAACTACTGGAAACATCTTCTCAAAGAAGAAGTTGTCAGTCAGGCTCTTCCGGATATCGTCCCGCTCTCTGTCCCTGCCGTTTCAGACTCTGACCATTCGTTAGAAATACCTAAACCTGAAATTCGTTCTATTCGGGCGAATCGCTCGATTCGCTCGAATGACCCTACTGTCAAAATACAGATAAATGGTATTTCTATCGAAATAGACTCATCTGTTTCCGAAGAGTTTCTCAGCAAACTCATCAAGGCGGTGTGCCATGCTTAAAGATGCGGATCCCCATTACTTTGCCGGTGTCTATATCGTCTGTGGTTATACAGACCTCCGCTTTGGGATTGATTCACTCGCAGCCATCATCGAACGTAGATTTCATATGCTTCTTTTTGTACCGAATACCCTGTTCCTTTTCTGTGGAAGATCTTCCACAAGGATCAAAGGGCTCCTGTGGGAAGGCGATGGTTTTCTGCTCCTTTATAAGCGGGTGGAATCCGGCCACTTCACATGGCCCCGTTCTTCCACAGAACTCAGGTCTTTATCCGTTGAACAGTTTCACTGGCTGATGCAGGGCTTTGCCATTGATCCTATCATCCACGATATCACACCTGACACTTTCGTCTAATTCTGATATTTTGTGCAAAACAGAGAACCTTTTTTCAGTTCCCAGACATGTTTTCCATGTGCTGTGCACAGCTTCCAGACGCTTTTTAATCATCATTAAAAAGTGTCTAAAGCTCTGTACAGCACTTTTTCTTTTTAACTGTGTCCCATTTCCGGGATCCTCATACTCCCTTTCTCCTGCCTTTCAGCCATAGTCATTTTTACTTTTCTGCCTCTTTTATAAAGTGTCCTTTTTTCACCGCTTCTGGTATAATGTTCTTATTAACACAGGAGGTGACACAACATGATTGAATAATCCGGAGTGAAATCCATCACCTGTCCGGCATATGGAAATCAATGTTCCGTTTTTTAGGAAATCGTGATTCCGGCAAAAAGGAAATCACATTTTTCCTAAAACCTTATAATGATGTTATGCACTTTTAGTGTAAATTCATTATGAGGAGGTCACGATTATGACCAAATATCAAGAAATCATCCGGCTTACCGGATTGGGATTCTCACAACGTAACATCATGGCAAGCTGTGGTGTTTCACAAAAAACTGTCGTCAAAGTTCAAAAACGTGCCAGAGAACTAAATATCTCTTGGCCTCTTGATGAATCAATAACCGACACAAAGCTTCAAAAGCTCATGTTCTCGAAAGAGAGCAGGGTATCTGCCAACAAGCGGATGCCTGACTACGCTTACATCCGTAAGGAGTTGCTCCGTAATGGAGTCAGTAAAAAGCTCCTCTGGACGGAATACATGGAGGATTGCCGTGCCAATGGCGATGAACCACTCATGTATTCACAATTCTGCTACCACATCCAACAGGATGAGCAGAAACATCGTGCTACCATGCATATCAACCGTAAACCCGGTGAACAGGTTGAAGTTGATTGGGCAGGTGATCCTGCAACAATCATTGATCCGGATACCGGCGAAATCATCAAAGCCTACATATTTGTCGGTGTGATGCCCTACAGCCAGTATGCATACGTGGAAGCATTTCTGGACATGAAACAGAAATCATGGATCAATGCACATGTCCATATGTACGAATATTTTGGCGGTGTCGCCAGAATCCTCGTACCGGACAACTGTAAGACTGCAGTTGTTCACAATGGTGGATGGAAAGACCAGCAGATTAATGAAACTTATCAGGAACTGGCTGAACACTATGGTACCGCTATTATTCCGGCACGTGTCAGGGCTCCCAAGGATAAGCCGAATGCTGAAGGAACGGTAGGAAATATCTCTACCTGGATTACAGCAGCACTTCGAAATGAACAGTTCTTCTCCCTTGCCGAATTAAATCGTGTAATCAGAGACAAGCTCGAACTGTTCAACCAAAGGCTCTTTCAAAAGAAAGAGGGTAGTCGGCGAAGCTTATTTCTTGAGGAAGAAAAACCATTGCTGGCACCATTACCTGCTACCCGTTTTGAACTGAGCGACTGGAAGACAGCCACCGTCCAGTTCAATTATCACATATCTGTGGACGGAATGCTATACTCAGTTCCTTATGAATACATCAAAAAGAAAGTTGATGTAAAGGTAACAGATACCACTATTGAAATTTTCTACAACCATAACCGCATTGCTTCCCATCGTCGTCTGAAAGGACGCCCCGGGCAGTACAGCACGGTTACGGAACATATGCCGGAAGACCACCAGAAATATCTGGAATGGAACGGTGACCGGTTCCGCAAATGGGCTGAGCGGATTGGCATAAATACGTACACTGTGGTCAATGCAATATTGACCTCCAAACGTGTGGAACAACAGACCTACCGAAGTTGTATGGGGCTTCTAAAGCTTGCTGAGAAATACTCAGATGCATTGCTTGAAGCAGCCTGTAAAAAGGCATTATCTTATACATCTTCGCCCAGTTACAAGAGTATTAAAAACATTCTTGTAACCAGTTCTGTAAAGCCGGAATCAGAAACTACTGAATCCAAGAGCACACATAAAGCACACGGCATCACAAGAGGTGCCGATTACTATCGGAGGTAAACACATATGACCAATCAGAGTACAATTGATAAATTAATTGAAATGCGCCTTACTACTATGGCAGATGCATTTCGCAACCAGCTGGAAGATTCTAAATTTAAAGAAGTACCATTCGAGGATCGCTTTGGTATGCTGGTGGACATTGAATACAGCAATCGTAAGAATAATCGTCAGAAACGATTGATCCGTAATGCTGGATTCGACCAACCGGAAGCAAGTATCATGGATATCAATTACACTTCCGGACGCAAGCTTAACAAGGGTCTTATTAACCGACTTGCAACTTACGAATATATATATGAACACCGGAATCTTTTTATCACCGGTGCTACAGGCTGCGGTAAAACTTATATGGCCTGTGCCTTTGGCATGGAGGCTTGTAAGCAGTATTTCAATACCAGGTATGTCCGTCTCCCTGATCTGCTTATTGATCTGGAGACAGCACGAACAGATGGTAACTACAAAAAAAGTCATGGCGAAGTATGCAAATCCAGTTGTCCTGATTCTGGATGAGTGGCTTCTCTTGAAACCGACGAATGCAGAACAAAGGGATATCTTCGAACTGCTTCATAGGAGACGTAAGAAATCTTCAACGATTTTCTGCTCCCAGTATGCATTTGAGGAATGGTATGAGCAGCTCGGCGGTGGTGACAGTCCTCTGGCAGATGCAATCATTGACCGTATTGCTCATGACAGTTACCGAATAAATATCACAAGCATAGATGCTGAACATGATAAATCAATGCGTGAGGTATATGGCTTGGATAAAGCATTACGCGAGTAAACTCGCATGATTACACAGGTGATTTCCACTTCCGGACATCTGATTCCCAAATTTCCGGAAGTGCGATTTCATCGCACACGAATATTCAGTGATGGATTCGTTGTTCGGTGGAAGCATTCTCCTGAGGAGTGCATCCTTTAATTCTGGACTATAGTTCATAGTGAAAGCTCCTTCCTGTGATAGCTCTATACTACCACAAAAGTAATTATCTTTCACTGACAACTATCCTAACACACAGGGGACAGGATTTCCACCTATCGAATTGCACGCCCTTCGCTGGACGCACTGCCTGACCCCCGGATTTTATTGGTACCTGGTACCTAAACTGCATCTCTTATTAAATATATACCTATTCCAAACAAAGCTCCCAGCGAATTATATACTATATCTGCAATTTGAAATGTTCCTCTATGAAAAATCACTTGATTACATTCGATAAACAAACTGACACACATACCCCATTTCAATGCGAATATACACATACTTAACCTGGATTCTTTTTTTCTTCTAAAATGGAACAAAAAAAATGTCAATGGAGAAAGTAAAAAAATATTTAGTAATGGATCAAAATTCCAATATGGCTTTGAATGACCTATTTTGACAATGCTCCATCCTTCCCAAACTTTTTCTAAGGGGTTCCCAACATAGCTTCTTTTAACTAAAGTAGCTGACAAAAGTATTGCTGTATATATGGCAAACATTATCAGAAATAATATTTCTTTCATTTTTCTTTTACGATGCACAGTCTTCTGAAATTTAGTATATATATATATTATCAGCAATTCAATAGATAAAACCTCTATCGTTGTTATACTGATATCAGAAATAATATCTTTTACTGTAAATAATAATGCCAATATTGGATTTTTCATTTTTTATTTTTTGATTTAATATGAATTAATACTTTCTTTGCATCTTGTTTTATATAAAACATCGGGAAACACATAAATGCCGCTTTCTCAAAGCTTCTAATCCTATTAAATATATTCATAAACCGTTCTCGCTTCTTATGCTTATCAGATGGTTTTCTTAATTGAAGATTTTTGTTTCTTTCAGCTTCTAAATTCATTTCATGCAAAACAAGCTTTGCGCTCTTTATAAGTTCCCTTCCCTTTTCATTCTGACAAAGAATAATGGATATGCCTTTTTTTTGTTCATCTTCATCCATATCACTAGCCCATGAATCACCAATAGTTATATCAGATATTCTTTTTTCCGTCGCAAATTGACATCTATAACAATTTTCTGTATATGTTAATCCTTGTAAAAATGTTTTTGTATACCTATCTACTAGATTTCTTGGTACTAAATATGATTCACCTTTTTTTAATCTAAATGTATGCTTTTCTCTAAACTGTAAATCTTCAAGATCTTCCATGCGCATATGTAAGTCTGTCTCAAGATAATTATTTAGTAATTGAGGTGAAGGAGTTCCATGACATACTAAATCTATCGTATAAAGATTTTGATTATTTTTTGTATAATTTAAAACCCCTGCAACTTGGCACGGCAATCCAATAAAAAGTACTTTATGACCTTCTTTTAAAACCTGTTTAATTTGAATATAAACTCCCATAGGTGTACTTTTAACATATTTGGAACCTCGAAATCGTTTAGCTATCTCCAAATCATTTGTAATTTCAAATCCAAACTTCCCGTTAGAAAATAGGCAACTACAAACATACCCGCCAGACAGAATAAATGACCGCGTAATTGCCGCAGCAACACCTCCAGACGAGCTTTTCTCTCTCTCCTCATCAAGTGAACTCCATCCCTGTTTGGCAAAAATGGTTTCTCTCTTCTTGACATTTGAGCAATTAGGGCATACCCTTTTACATAATCCACATTCTACACATTTCTCAGTTATAATTTCAGCATTATAAGCAATTATCTCATCCTTGATTGTTATCGCATCATGTTTGCAGATATCTACACAAGCATAACATCCATTGCATGTATCTTTAGGGCAGACATAATTAGTATGCATCTTTTTTAATCCTTTCTTCTAGTAACTATTTTCTTAACAAATGGCATATATATATTCTGTGTACAAATAGCTACTACAATACAGCAGATAAACTGAAGGAAAGTACCGACACTTCCCGGTATATATACAAATACCAAAGCTGTGCATACTATCACGGTTAATCTAATATTCTGCATTGTAAATGCTTTTATTACCAAATATTTTTTAGTATCAGCTAAACGATAGAACATGACAATAATATAACTAACGCACGTTGCAATTGCAGCACCAGTTACCCCAATAATAGGAATCAATATAAAATTTAAAAATATATTGGTTATAGCTCCTATTGTAGATGATATTAAATTTCCCTTCATATCTTTTTCAACATAATAACTAGTTCCAACAAAAGTTCCTAAAGTTTGAAACATCAATCCAACAATGAGAAATGGGCTATACACCCATGCACTGGTATACTCTTTTGCAACATAAATCTGAGTAAATGGCTTAACAATAAATAAAAGCCCTACTGCAATTAATGCTGTTGACGAAAAATAAAATTGAAACATCTTATTATTATATTCTGTTTTATCTTTACTTCCCGCCGTCTTAATTGCTGAATATTGCCATGCCTGCATTAATATAGTATTAAAAGTTGACATCATAGAAGGTAGTTTATACGAAACAGAATAGATGCCATTTGCAGCTGCTGAAATCATATATGTAACCATTAAACGATCTGATGAATTTGTTATCCACCACATCACAGAATTGGGTACTAGCATCAAAGAAAATAAAGACATTTCTTTAAACAACTTTTTATCCACTTCAATACAAGAAAAATCTTTATTTGTATTACCAAGAATAAAAGCGAGTAGCGCTGTTCCTAAATACGAAATGATATATGCCAAAAAGTATCCTTGAATCCCCCATTTTAAATACACTAAAAAAACAATATTCAATACAGCTGTTAAAAACGTAGCAATGACACTGCACAAAGTGTACATTCCAATTTTTTCCTGACCTCTAAGATTATCTTGACATGTTTGCAGTAATGCATTCGTAAAGGAATAAGCAACTATAAACAAAGAGTATTGACGTAATGTTGGAATACAGCAAAATACAAAATATAAAATAATGCTCACAATGAAACCAAATAGGTTCCAAAAATACTGAACTGTTCGTATTTTATTTATATTTGAGTCCTTATCCAGTAAATATCTACGTATAGCCTCACCAATATTGCACATAAGTATAGGCGTGATTACCGCACCAATACTAGCGACCAAATCAATAGTTCCGTATTCTTCTGTTGTCAATACATATGTGTAAAGTGGAACTAAGAAAAAATGAATGAACTTTGTACTAACATTCCCCAAAGCAAATAAAGCTGTGTTTTTTATCAGGAATTTATTTCTTGATTCGCCTGTCATCATTCTTCCTCCATTTGTGCTGCTAATGCTAAGTTTTCTTTAAGATACTCCCACGATTGCTCTCTTAATAAAGCTAATTTTTTTTCTACTTTATCATAGGATACTAGATATGCATCTTTCAATTCCTCTGATGAACGGACAATATTATCTTCCAAATTCAATCTGGCTAACAAATCCACCATTCTTGATCCTCTTGTAGAATGTGGAATGCATATAAACCTGCGATGAAATAATAAGGAAAAAACTGTACCATGGAAAGAATTAGTTATTACTAATTTTGAATTTCTTATTATATACAAAAACTGTCCCGGACTTGCATCATATGCGTTAATTCCATTGCAATTGTAACGATTTGTTTTTCCAAAAAATACAATTGGAATATTCATATTTTTAGCCACTTCTTCCACAATAGAGATAGCCGAAGAAGTATGCTCAAGAATATACACACATATATATTCTGCAGGTAATCCAACATATTTTTCTTCGTTATCCAACCATTGTTCACTATCATGCAGCATAGTGGGATCTAAAACCACGTGTACTTCTCTATTACAGATTTCTTCCAGCAACTTCTTCGCAGTCTCTTCTCTGACTCCAATTGCTTTAAAGTAATATAGACCGCTTTTATATTTGTCACGTAATTGAAATGGTATTGTTGATGATCCGATACTAGATGCATATGAAAACATATTTAGTCCTAAGATATCTTTGTACGTATCTGAAAAAAATTCAGAATTTAATTGTGCATCCAATTCCCAATTCCACACAAGATCACTTCCAATCACCAAACTACTAGTATCTGTTAAATTATTTTTAATCTCTTCAATACTTTTACAAACCGGACTTAAATGATAATGTTTTTTTTGATATAAATCAAATGCTTCCCTTCTTCGCCTTTCAACTCTAATAAATCGAATCTCTCTTAAATTTCGCTTAATATTTTTTAATAAATTCCCTTTCATTAATCTAACAAATTGAGATCTTTCATTTTCTATTCGCGGATGCCTATAATCAATAATTTCCACTTCATACCCCAGTTTTTCAATAGCTTTTTGTGTTGCTAATGATTGAAGTATTGCTCCATAGTTGTATGGACGATGAAATGTCAATATTTTAACTGCCATATCTTCACCTCTTTTCTAAAAACTTTTCATATATTTTTAAATACGCCTCTGTTTGACGCTCACGCGTATACTCCAACCCTTTTCGAGCACACTTTTCCCTATTGAAAGGTTTATTCTTAGCACTAATAATAGCAGTTATTAATTCTTGAAGATTTTCCTTCTCGACCGCAATACCGCAATCATCCGAAATGCACTCCGCACTACCACCAGTTTTAAACGTTATAACTGGTGTTCCACAAGATAATGCTTCAATATTTACAGTTGGAAAATTATCTTCTCTTGTTGGATTCACCAAAATATCTGCAGCTGAATAATATGATGCTAATTCATACTGATCATTTGTTCTGTTTATATAAATTATATTTTTATTGTTGTCAAATTCACTACCATCAGATCCTACAATTACAATTTGAAATTCTTCATTATTTAATTCTTCAGAAAGCCTTACAAATATATCTGGGCTTTTACGATAATTCCAAGGATTAGCCACTCCCAAAATCATGAATTTATCTTTTATACCTAACTGTTGCTTTATCTCATTTGGTACATATTTAAAAATATCTGTATTAATCCCATTACGAATGACAGAAACTGGCGTATTTTTCCAAAATGACTCTGCGCACAAATCTGCAAGCCATTGAGATGGTGTTATCAACATCTTCACGCTACCATTTAAAAACAATTTTTTCTTTAAATTATACATTTTTCCAACTTTATTTACTTTTGTATTAGGATATTCGTCATAATGTTCGCACAATTTACACCCATTTTTCTTCCACCCATCACAATTTAAAACATCAAAATATGTGCAATGACCAGTAAACGTCCAACAATCATGCAGTGTCCATACAACTGGAATATTATTCTTTTTGACATAATGGAATAATTGTCTCATATCCAAATAGCTACTATGCAAATTATGTATATGAATTAAATCAGGGGAAATGTTGTCAACTTTTCTCAGAAAAAGAAAAGTTCCTATTTGAGAATATATACCATTATAGCCTGTATATTTGCGAAGTACATTGTGTATCTTTTTTTCAATAACGTTACTTATGTATATATGAAAGTCTGACACTATTTTTTTCTCATTGCGATGGACAGCTGACGATGTAAAAACTATATGTCCTCTTAACCGAGCTTGTTCTGCTGTATCAAGCATTATTTTCCCTGTACTCCCCGAAATATGACTATTTATCTCCAAAATTACCATTCTATCACCTCAATCTAACTTTTCGAATAACTCTTTTATCTAAAGAAATTAATATTAAGCCTATCACATACTTCCAACATGCGCTTTGAATTATATTAATATTCACCGCCATAAACAAAGAACACCAATATACAATATATAATAAAAACACTTGAATCAATATATCGGATGACTTTTTTAATTTTTCTTCAGCCTTAAATGCAAGACAAACCATTAAAACAGAATATATGGGGGCAAATACCACAGTAAAGACTGCATATCCAGATGTAATTGTAGGCATTATCAAATCATTTCGTCCGGTTAAGTGTCTAAATTGAACCAGTGTCGATGCCGCATTCAAGTTTAGCTTGCTCAAAAAAAATGGAACGTTCGCAAATAGGTCATAAAGAACTACAAATATAGAATTTCCTTCTATGTGTTGTGCAACAGAGATACCATTTGCAACAGGAAAAACACCAGAAAAGTACTCATTGATATACCTAACACTGATATAGCTTTGTACTGACTCATAAAAAGTTAAACCCTTTCCTAAAACAAATGTCTTTGCAAATGAACCAACTAACAGTAAAACAACCATTACCAAAATTCCAAAAACAAATATTATCTTTGCACTATCAGGGAAATTTTGCACTAAAATATACATCATGACGATTGCCCCAATCATCAACGCCCACCTAGAAACACTTTCTCCATTTGACCAAGTACTTGAAATAAAAAAAACCGAAACAAGAATAATCGAAATTAGCCTAATCGGGTTCCATTTGAATAACATCTTTCGTTTCTGTATAATACTAATTATTAATGAATAAATGACAATTAAACCAATATAGTAAAAAACCAAGTATGTACCGCTAATTTGTGACTGATATTCCTGCTGTGATATTGTCTGAACATTAATATTTGTAAATCTGAACAAATAAGATCTGCATTCCGGAGATCTAGCAATTATAAAAAACCAAAATGCAACAATAAATATCTGTATTATTCCAATTTTACCTTCAGCCTTGTTTTTACAAAAATTTGTATAAACTTCTTGTTTTGTTCTAGAGAGATTTATTCCCATAAATCGAGGAACAATAAAATACAAGGCTAAATATACAGCTGACATTTCATATAGTATCAAGAAAATTGCAAAACCTAAATGCTCTCTTGAATTAGCGTATAAAAAAAGACGTGACTGATCATGAATGCTACAGGTAATTACTGGTGTAATAACATATCTAAAAAACATTATTATCTGAATTATTACAAAAGCTATACCCGAATTTCTTTTAAAAGCTTTTTTTCCTAACGCCTGAAAAACTCCGTAACACATAGGTATCAAAAAATACCCCCACACTTCCGGGAAATTAGGAATACCATAAATCAAACAGTATACTGCTGTTATAAATCCTGTTAACGATGTAATTATTCTAAAATTATTCCAATACTGCTTTATTTTTACCTTCATGGAAATATCCTTTCATGATATTATTTACTTCGAATACATCTCATAATACTCCTGTGCCATTCTCTTGGCATTTAAATAAGTAAATACTGTTTCCCTGGCTTTTTGTCCTTTTTCATAAACTGTAGTTTTCCCAAGTGTTTCTATATCTCTAACTAATTCATCTAGCTGTTTCAAACTAAATAATTCTACACCTTCATCACAACATTTCTTCATCTCTTGATGAGATTCAATGTTTGATAACATTGCTGTTAAACCACAGCCCATGCCTTCCATAACTGCCAATGGTAAACCTTCCGATAACGATGCTGAAATAAACACATCTGATATTCTATAATATGCATAGGGATTTAAAACTCGTCCAATCATTTTTATCCTGTCACAATCCTTATTTTCCTCAGAGATTGGAACAAACTCCTCTCCATCTCCCAATACCAACAAATATATATCTTTGCGAGACGTTTTTTTAATTGCTTCACAGATATACCTTACATTTTTCCGCTTAGAAAGATATCCACAGAAGATAAGCACAATCGCATCTTCAGAAATATCTAAATCTCTACGAGTAATATCGCAATTACCTACATTCGCTCTTTCAAGATCAATCCCATTTCTAATATAACTCAAATTTAGTCCACGTTTGGTATGTATCTTATTTGCTACAGTTTCAGAACATGCGATTGGATTATCGATTTTTTTAGTGGATGCAATAAATGCTGTTGCTTTCAACCAACCTTTGAATTTTCCTAATTTCATTGTAAAATCCTCATCCGGATCACAATGAACTGTACTATAACTAACGAATTTTCCCTTTAACTTTGAATTAACTAAATCTGCTATTCCACCATGGGAATGAATAATATCAGGTTTTTCACAATCAACAAGTTTTTGGCATTCATGAATATTCTCTTTAAGCCCACCTCTATTTAATATTTTAACCTTGCAGTTTAAATGTGAAAAATCTCGACTATTATTAACAGGAGCTTCTTTTAAAGCAATCACTATCATTTCAATATTATATGTCTGCATATATTTGACCAGTGTATACAACATATTTACTGGTCCTCCATTTTTCAAACTATTAATTAAATAGAATATTTTCAATTTTCTCTACCTCTTCTCCGTAATATTCCCATATTTGATTGTCATATCCTTCTTGTTTTAAGTGCTCAACAATTTCATCTACATATCGAATAGATAAGTCTAATACCCATTCATCTGTCTGAATTTCATGTTCAAGTTCAGAACCACCTTTTTTTCTTCTACTTAGTAATCTGTCCTTTAAAACATCACGTTCAATATTAAAATACACAATCTTTGTTGCCATTTCTGGAATCAACAATTTATGAAGTTTCCAGACACTATTTGTTGAATTTACCTCATTATACAATAATCCCCAAATCACTTGGTTGATTCCCTCATCAAATATTAAATCTTTCTTTGGAAACTTTTTCTTTGCTTTCCAAATAGCCCCAATCACAGAGAATACATATAACCACATTTTAATTTTCTTTGTTTTCGAAGGAAATTCAATCATATTAAAAACCTCATTGTAATATCTTGCTTTATCGTAATAAAAGCAAAAAGCAAACAATGATAGTCTTACTTTGTTACAATTTTGAATAATTCGAGAAGAGTTGTATAAATACATATCCAGTGGCGCAATAGCGCCTGTTTTTTTTATAACACTATTCACAAAAGTACTTTTTCCACATGAAGGTGTACCCAACAACTCAATAACCATTTTTCTTTACTTCCTCTTTATTACTCTATATACGTATAACAACACATTTCTTACTCTATATAGTTCAGCTGATATACGGCTAAAATACTTTCTATGAATTAAATACTTTTCATTTACAGTCTTCCAATTATTATTACTCAACCCACCAGCTTCCATAACAGCTAATACTTTATCTGATTTTTTAAAAATACAATTATTAGCATAAAAGCGAGCCATAATTTCGTAATCTGCAGCAATCCTAAATTGCGTATCAAATATTCCATATTTATCATATACTGATTTTTTTACAAAACATGTAGGATGATTTACACTCATTCTTTCTACAAGTCTTCTATGATCAGCTTTCAGTGGATGTTCTGTGTCAACTTTTCCATTTCTACAATAAATCAAATCAGAATAAACAATATCTATAGATTCCTTTTCAAATAATGCAACTGCAGATTGCACAGCAAAATCCGTGTAGTAATCATCTCCATTAATGATTCCAATTATTTCTCCATTAGCCATTTTAATACCTTTATTCATAGCATCATAGAGTCCTTTGTCTTTTTCAGAGACATACTTAATTATCCCAGGATATTTTTTTTTGCTAGCTTTAATAATATTTAATGTATTATCCGAAGAAACCCCATCTACAATAATATATTCAATATTTGAATATTGTTGGGCTACAACAGAATCTATGGTTCTCTGTATTGTTTTTTCGCAATTATATGTAACAGTAATAACCGATACTAAAATATCATCCTGCACTATGACTTCCCCTTTCAATTTTATCAATCTGCAACTCTTGAATATTTTTCACTATAGAATTCTCAGGAATGCTCCCATGTACTATGACTCCTGCACCAATTACAGAGTTGTTTCCAATTGTAGAACCTGGCAAAATAACTACATTGCTTCCAATCCAACAATTATCACCAATCGTTACAGATTTAATTTTATATCCTTGCTCATGAATTGGAGTACTAGAATGTTGATATCTATGATTATGATCATATATTCTAACCCCTTCTCCAAAAATGCAATCATTTCCAATGGTAATTTGTCCAATACTAGAAATTGTACAATAATTATTAAAAAAAACATTATTTCCAATAATAATTTTCCCGTTCTTCTTTATACGAAATATAACACCCTTTCGCAAAGAAAACCTAGCCCCAATAGAGATTCTATTAGCATTTTCTAATCTAATAAATACTATTCTCATCAAACTTATCAATTTTGCCCAAACTCTAAAAAACATATTTTTATCCACCTTTTTAATTTTTTATAAGAATGAACTCCTAGACGGTGAGTTGTCCTTAAGATTTGTAACATAAAGTTTCAGTTGAGAAAAAACTTTTGTGATGTAATAAACGCATCTGAAAAAATTTCAAGAAGCTAATACTATCCATAGGATGTGTGCATAAATTGTACCGTTGAAAACGACATCGGTAATAAAAAAACTGAGGGGACGGATGATTTAATATGTCGAATTACTAATCCTATACTAAAAGTGTCTGTCTATATTGAACATCAGAATAGCCGCTCTACTTTTTAATGCGCTGACTCTTATTCTCATATCCTCGCAAGCACACTCATTTTATTAAAATTGTACATTCCTCAGTTCTCACCTTATTGTATCATAAGCAATCATCCGTCTGATTCCGCCTTTAATTCATCGGATTTTTTCACTAAACATCGCCTCATATTCTTTTCCCATTCGTTTTACATCGAATCTTGAAATAACCGTGTGCATTCCATTATCCACAAGCATTTTCTTTAGTTTTTTATCTTCCAAAATCTTTAAAACTTCATCACAAGCCATCTGGTAATCATCAACGTCAACTAGCAGGCCATTCTCGCCATCTTTAATGATGTTAGGAATAGCATCTATATTCGTAGCTACTATTGGTTTTCCAGCCATCATGTATTCTGGAAGAGCTAATCCGAATCCTTCCCACCGGCTAAGTAAACAGGCTACATCAAAAAGCTCCACATAGCTCATTGGGTCATCAACCCACCCTGTAATATGTAAACTGCTAGAGAAACTGTTCTCCTCTGCATATTTTCTAATCTCTGATTCTTGATTACCATTTCCTACAATAATAAAATGTGCATTAGGAAATTTTTCTTTAACCATTTTTGACATTTTTATAAATATATCCGGTGCTTTCTGCTGACTTAAACGACCAACCATCCCAACAACAACTGCATCCTTCGGAATACCTAAATCTTCTCTTTTTATTTTTCCATGTTCTCCGTTCACATAAGCATCAATATCCACACCGTTAAAAATGACCTGTAACTTATCTTCTTTGCATATTTTCTTATTCAAAGCAGACTGTTTCTCTGCCTCTGAGATACAAATAATTTTGTCACAGAATGGTGCAGCTAATTTTTCAATTGCAGCATACATCGTTTTCTTCTTATTTGAACAACGCATATTAAATGCCCAACCATGTGGATTATAGACACAATAATTCTTTAATCCAATGTCAGCCACACGAGCAATTGCACCAGCCTTGCTGGAATGGGCATAAACTATATCAGGGTTATATTTCTTTATTAATTTTCTAACCTTACCAATTGCTTTCAGGTCATTCTTACCAATTGCTCTTTCCATCTCAACCTGCTCAAAGGCATCAGCTAACCCTTCATAATCCTCCTTACGGAAATCTTGTGAGCAAACAAGTATATTCTCAAATTTATTTTTATCCAAATACTTCAAAAGCATTCGGATATAGCGATCCACGCCACCAGCAGCTTGTGCTACATGTAGTATTTTTATTTTGTTTTCTGCCATCCTTAATGCTCCTCTTGTCCTTAATTCCTACTCGTCCCACAATTGTCCCATCTGGAATATAGTAATGAGCGTAAATCAGAAGATTCTTTTTGTTTGGCATTTTGCTATACTCCTCTCACTTTTTTATTTTGACTCATTGATACGATTTCTTACCCACACCTGTGTTCATCACTTCAACTGAACAATTTCCCAGTTTTATCTGGTACACTATCGTTGATGTAACCTGCTTCTCTACCTCAACTAAAACTTTGAGGTACACACGTTACGGACAGCGAACCGTCAAAGTGTTAAGTCTTATTGTCATAACTCGCAGGCTCACCCACCTTGTTAAAACTGTACAAGTTCATAGTCCATTCTTGTTGCAACATGAACAATCATCCAGCACTCTCTACCTCTAATTTCCCGGAAAAATGAAGGTATCATCATCAACAGTCGCTCTGCAATAAAACAGGCTCATAGTAGGGGTAAATTCGATGATAATTACGCTCCACTCTCGACCATCAGGCCGCAACTGAAAGTTTGAGGTAGACATTCGAGGGGCAGCTCACACCTTTAATACCTTTTGCATTCACACACCAATGGACATCACCGGCATTCAGGCTGTAGATCAGGTCTGCCTTATCCTGATATGGGATAAAAACTACATTCTCCATGTGGTGTTCGGTCACATAGTCTTCCAGTGTTTTCAATACAGTTCCTGCACCAACGAAAGCGAATACAACGTCCCGACCATCTGCAGTCTTTGCGCCAACCTTGAATTTCTCCACAACTTTGATAAGATTTTCAAGATCATAATACAAGCCAATGTTGCCTGAATACATGATGACAAATTTGCCATCCAATCCGTACTTTTTCTTAAATGCGACTACTTTTTCATTATCGGAATCCAACGGATAAATTTCTTTCTCATCAATCCAGTTGTTGATCATAACAGTTTTCGGAACCTCTTTTCCTTCAAACCGCTTCTCTACCGTTTCCACAAGATCACGGCCAACAGTAATCACCAGATCAGAACGTTTACAGCTGAACTTGTCAAACCACATCATGGCATTGGTGATCAGCTTATTTTTTGTATAGCCAACAGCCAGAACCTGTTCCGGATTGAAGTCCTGAATGTTGTAGATGTACTTGGCGTGTTTTAACCACTTGCCCCATACACCCAGCAAACCACCAAGGATAGGCGCCTGGGAAATGGAGAACACATAATCCTGTTTGCCAACCTTGAATGTAGCACCCATTGCTCCAAAGAAATAGGAAACAATGTTCTTCACACGGCTCTTCTTGTTGGTCTTACTAAACTCCGGCACCCGGATTCTTAAAACTTTTACGCCGTTGATTTCTTCCTTGTAATACTTCTGTGTTTTATATTTATCTTCAATGGTTCCCAGATAACTGGGGATCACACAAATTACCGTAATATCAAATTTATCCAGCATTCCCTCCGCCAGTTCGCGGAGAATCTGACCTGTGGAAGCAGTATCAGGTATGTAATAATGTGCATAGATCAGCAGCTTCTTTTTTGTCATTCTGCATTTCCTCTCTGTATTTTTCATCCACGTCATTAATCACGCTGGAAAATATCTCTCGTATAAACCTTTTCCCTCACATCATCCAGACACTTATCATATCGATTAGCAATGATGGCCTGGCTCATTTCCTTAAACTTAGTCAGGTCATTCACAACTACAGAGCCAAAGAAGGTTTCTCCATCTTTCAGGGTCGGCTCATAAATCACTACAGTTGCACCTTTGGCCTTGATGCGTTTCATAACTCCCTGAATAGAGCTCTGACGGAAGTTGTCGGAATTGGATTTCATTGTCAGACGATAAACACCGATAGTCACCGTTTTCTCCTGTTTTGCATCGTATTCGTTGTCCTCGTCATAGTCATAATATCCCGCTAATTTCAGCACACGGTCAGCAATGAAGTCTTTTCTTGTTCTGTTACTTTCCACAATTGCTTCGATCAGATTCTCCGGCACATCGGCATAGTTAGCCAACAGCTGCTTGGTATCTTTCGGCAGGCAGTAGCCGCCATAGCCGAAGGACGGATTGTTATAGTGGCTGCCAATACGAGGATCGAGGCAAACACCATCAATAATCTGCTGAGTGTTCAAGCCCTTGCTCTCCGCATAGGTGTCCAGCTCGTTGAAATAAGCAACACGAAGTGCCAGATATGTATTGGCGAACAGTTTGACAGCCTCTGCCTCCGTAAAGCCCATAAACAGAGTATCAATATTTTCTTTGATTGCACCTTCCTGAAGCAGTCCGGCGAACTCATGTGCTGCCTCAACCAGTCGTTCATCATTCAGATCTGTGCTGACGATGATACGTGAAGGATACAGATTGTCGTAGAGAGCTTTGCTTTCACGCAGGAACTCCGGGCTGAAAATAATATTTTTGCTGTTAAACTTTTCTCTTACGCTTGTGGTATATCCTACTGGGATCGTAGATTTGATAACCATAATAGCATCCGGATTATATTCCATAACCAGCTTGATCACTGCCTCAACCGCAGAGGTATCGAAATGCTGGGTTTTACTGTCGTAGTTTGTCGGTGCTGCGATCACGACAAAATCGGCATCTGAATACGCTTCTTTTGCATCCAGTGTTGCAGTAAGGTTCAGATCTTTTTCTGCCAGATATTTCTCAATATAATCATCCTGAATCGGAGATTTCCGGTTGTTGATCATCTCAACTTTCTCCGGAACAATATCCACAGCCATTACCTGATGGTGCTGTGATAAAAGTGTGGCAATTGATAATCCTACATAGCCGGTACCAGCGACCGCGATCTTATATTCTTTTTTCATAACTTTATATTCTCCTTTTACATCGATCCATCTTTCCTGAACACCACCAGTACCGTCTTAAACAGGATCTTGATATCCAGTCCGATGTTCCAGTTTTCGATGTATTCTTTATCCAGTCTTACAACTTCCTCGAAATCTGTGATGTCGCTTCGGCCGCTTACCTGCCACATGCCGGTGATGCCTGGTTTGATGGCGAGGCGGGCGCGGTGGTGGAGCTCATACAGAGAAGTTTCCGAGAGAAGGGGTGGGCGTGTTCCGACGATTGACATATCGCCTTTTAATACGTTGAAAAACTGTGGAAACTCGTCCAGGCTTGTTCTTCGGATGAAGTCTCCGACACCTGTTTTGTGTGAGCCATCGGGAAGTACTTTGTTTCCGATGACACGGGGATCGAAATCCAGTTTGAACATCTTTCCGTCACCCAGTTTGTTGTCTTTCATTAACTCGGCCTTGCGTTCTTCGGCATCCATATACATGCTGCGGAACTTGTACATCTTGAATTTCTTTCCGTTCTTTCCTACTCGTTCCTGTGCGAAAAAGATCGGTCCCGGTGATGCAATATAGATTGCCGGTCCCACAAAAATACAGATAATTCCGGTGAAAATACAGCCGACCAGACCGCCGACAATGTCCATCATACGTTTCAGCATCAGCTGTCCGGCTGAGGCGGAGTTGATACTTGTGGTAAGAACAGTATAATTACCCACCTTCTCTACGAACTGTTTTTTTCCGGGCACATTTGCAACTTTGGCAAGGTTCAGATGCACGGTTACACCGGTTTCCGTCAGCTGACTGATCAGTTTGTCCGGATATGGAAGTGAGTCCGGTACTGCTACCAGGACTTCATCGATCCACTCCTGGCATACGTACATGGCAGCATTTTTTTCATCGGAAACTACCGGCACACCATGGATCTCTCTTCCTGTCCGGTCTTCATCCGTGATTACAACACCTGCCAGTGTAAATCTTGCATAATTTATTTTCCTGCATATTCTGCACAACCTGTTCTGCATTATCCCTGGAGGCAACAATAAGCAGGTTTCGAGCTCCGCCATCTTCCATCTTTTTGCGGAGAAGATTTTTCCAGAGTTCTCTTACCACATATGTAAGTATAAAATAAAGGACTATTGTAAGTATTAATGTCAGTCTCGAAAAAGCAAGTCCCTGCTGGAGCATGAACAGATACAGGATTGCCAGTGCTCCTACTATAACAGAGTGTTTCAGTGTTACGATAAAATCGCTGTAATGTCCCCGTTTCAGGACACTCTTCATAGTGCCGGTCGTAAATATGACAAGCAGATCTGCCAGTTCAAGAAAAACGGCCATGTTGCGATAAATAATATTTCCATACGGGCAGATTCCCTGTAACCTGATTATGTAAGCCAGCACATATGCCAACTGAAGGCAGATCATATCCAGTATGATAAAATCTGCATGTTTTAACCAGCTTTCCGAGTCTTTTCTGTACATAAAAACATTTCCCTTCCATTACATTATATATTGGGCCGCTTCTAACCCTATATAGCAGGCGGACATTTTTTGTAAATGAAAAGAACAAAAGAATACACTGTGATTATAATCGCGCTTCCCTGTGCAGTCATAACCCCAGTGTATAGATATAATTTCAGATAATATTCTTCATATTTCTTATCATGTGTATTCCTCTTCACTTACTCGAACTGTAATTGCCTTTTATGAAAAGGATATCATTTTCGATTTTATATGTCAAGTTAAACCTTTCTTTTGTCTTTTAACTCTTTCAGCTGATTTTCACAATCTGTAATTTCTCTTGTCACATTTTCCAACTGCTCTTCCAGTGTAAAAACTTCCTTCTTTTTACGACCTCTGGCCATGTTATGTCCTCCAAACAGATTTGATAATTTTATCTTATCACTATTTTTCTGATAATGCTATTCTTTTTTTATAAAGCGCCGCTGCAATAATAAATAAAGAAATAAATTTATAAGGTTTATAAACTCTCTCAGCAATTAATCACAATTATCTAGTTTCTTCATCTAACAGGTGTAGATACACCTTATTGGATTCATTTTTATATTTATCCCAGAACATATTACCAGATTTCATGTATCACTTCTCCACCTTGGTATAAAAGAAAAAAACATCATTTCCCTACAACAGCTAAATAATGGATAATTAGCAGTTATCCTTTAGTCAGACGTCTTAGGATAATATTTT
>OLNJ01000574.1_pt1 | contig 29171 bp, 29 predicted proteins | sample 1672191 | NCBI WGS metagenome assembly OLNJ01 (sample SAMEA3136657, study PRJEB25190) | human gut metagenome | biome: human gut; feature: human-associated habitat; material: faeces | place: Austria | collected 2013 | reverse complement strand
TCGAACTTCCTTTTCTTTATCGGCAAATATCAAATTTTTTTTGATACAGCCCCTTGGATTAAACTAATAGTAAAGGGTGATTGTATGTTAAAAGAGATTGGTCAAAAAATTTTTAGAGAAAGAATAATTAATGATGAGTTTTTAGATGTTGTACATGAAAATATGAGACCTATGAATGAACTTATGACATATTATAGATGTGCAGTAATGGAAATTGAAACTAAGTTTAATGTATTAAACGAGGAATTCTCATTGCAGTATGATAGAAATCCAATAGAACATATAAAAACAAGATTAAAGTCTCCTGAGAGCATCGCTAAGAAAATTAAGAAGAAAGAGATAGAATTTTCAATAGAAGCAGTACAGGAACATATAAAAGATATTGCTGGCGTAAGGGTAATTTGTTCATTCCCAGAAGATATTTATATGTTAGCAGAATGTTTATTAAATCAAGATGACATTAAGTTAATTGAGAAAAAGGACTATATAAAGAATCCTAAGAAAAGCGGATATAGAAGTTTACATTTAATTATAGAAGTGCCAATTTTCTTGCAAAGTGGGAAAAAATCTATAAGTGTTGAAGTTCAGCTAAGAACAATAGCTATGGATTTCTGGGCAAGTTTAGAGCATAAATTAAGATATAAAAAGAATATTGATACAGATGAAACTGAGATAATAGAACGAGAATTACTTGTATGTTCTGAAATAAGTGCAGATTTAGATAAACGTATGGAAGAGATACGAAATAGGATTGAAAATAGATTATAATGTAAAGATAATATGCTATTGAATAAACTTTATAAATAAGTATATTTTTCATAAACTTTAAATAAAAAATAAGTATGTTGACTAATATGAAATTTGGCCAATATACTTATTTTATTTTTTTAATTATAAAAGTATTAAAAATTATTATCAATTTAATTTATTTAGGTATAGTCTATAAATTTTATATATTACTAACAGCTTTACTTAAAACTTTACCAATAGAATCACGAATGACTAAGTTAGCTTTAGAATCAGCTTGAGTTGTACTTTTATTTATAAGAACAAGGTTTTTACCTCTAAAATAATTTATAAGTCCAGCTGCTGGATAAACAACAAGTGAAGTTCCACCAATAATTAATGTATCAGCATTAGCTATAGCATTAACAGCTCCTCTAATAACATTATCATCTAAGCCTTCTTCGTAAAGAACTACATCAGGTTTAACTCTGCTACCACATTTGATGCAGGTAGGAACCCCTTTAGATTCTAAAATAAATTTTTCATCATAAAAAGCATGACATTTAACACAATAATTTCTAAGAACAGAGCCATGAAGTTCAAAAACATTTTTTGAGCCTGCTGCCTGATGAAGGCCATCAATATTTTGAGTCACTATTGCTTTTAGTTTACCCATTTTTTCAAGTTTAGCTAAGGCTATGTGACCAGCATTTGGTTTTGCATTAGGATAAATTAGCTTTGATTTATAAAAATTAAAGAATTCTTCTGGATATCTCATATAAAATGAGTGTGATACTAACTGTTCAGGAGTAAAGGTTAAATTAAGTTTTTCATTAAATAGACCATTAGAACTTCTAAAATCAGGTATCCCACTTTCTGTGCTCATTCCAGCTCCCCCAAAGAATACTATATTATTACTTTCCTTAAAAATCTTTGAGAGCATTTCTATTTCATTAGTCATAAAATCATCTCCAAAATATATTTTTATAACTTATTATATCATTTTAATAAAATTATTTATAAATTTTTTACTTACATTAAGTTATTAAAAGTGATATAATAATATTACAACGAGTAGTTTTAACAACGTAAGTCCAGTTGTTAAAGCTACTTTTTTATTTTTCAATATAATTATTAACTGCTTTAGTCTTATATATTTTAGTAAACTACAAGCGAATTTAAAGTTAAGGAAGGTGAAGCTTAAATGTTTAAAGTTAATGATTATATAATGTATGGAACTACAGGAGTTTGTAAAGTTATAGAGATAAAGAAAGAGAAATTTTTAGGTAAAGAGGAAAGAGAATACTATGTATTAGAGCCTGTTTACTCAAAAAATACAGTGATAAAAATTCCGGTTGATAATACAACTATTAGGATGAGAGAGCTTCTTTCAAAAGAGGCTATTGAAGAGTTGATAAATATTGTACCAAATGCAGATACTACGTGGATTGAGGATGATAGAATCAGAAATGAGCAATTTAAATCAATGCTAAAAAGTGGTGACTGTGAGGAGTTAATTACTTTAATAAGAACAATATATTTAGGTAAAAAAACTAAAAAATCAATAGGTAAAAAGTTATATAAAGGTGATGATGAAATCATGCAAGCAGCAGAAAAGCTTTTAAATGAAGAACTTGCCTTTATATTGGATATAGCTCCGGAGGAAGTTCCTAATTATATAAAAGAACAAGTAGGTCAATAGATATAATTATCAATCCATAAGATTGATAAGTTTGGAATATATAAATATGCAATAGATATTTTAAAGTAGTTTAAGATGATAAGCAAGAGTAAATTATAATTTTTTTAAGATAACAGATGATAGCAAAGTAAAGATAGATATTGAGAAATATATTTGAGGTTTTACTACGGATAAGTAGAAAAAAGGTCAAGTCCAAATTGTGACTTGACCTTTTTATATTTATGCAATAACTTCAACAGAAGTATCATATTTAGCTAACAATTTTTTTATAGTAATATAATAATAGATTGCTAAAGGAACTGCAGCAGCAATCCATGCAACAGGATCAGCTAAGCATATACCAAAGAATCCTAAGAATGATGGAAGTGTGAAAGCAACTAAAGCTCTCGCTCCAAGTTCTGCAACACCAGCCATCATAGGAACAAAGCTTTCGCCAATACCTTGAAGCGCATTTCTAAATATAAATATTAATCCTAATGGTATAAAGAATATTCCTGAAATAGTAAGAACTTGCTTTGAGTAAGCGATAATTTGTGCATCAGGATTATCTATAAATAATTTAACAAATTGTGTACCGAATGCTATAAGTACAAAGCCTGCAATTAAACTTGTTATTATAGAAATCTTTACAGCCTTGTTAACACCATCACTTATACGATCATATCTTTTTGCACCAAGATTTTGTCCACAATAAGTTGCCATTGTTACACCATAAGTAACAGCAGGTTGCATTACTAATTGTAGTGCTTTTGATGAAGCGGTATATGCTGCTATAACAGTTGAACCTAATACATTTAATGCGCCTTGTACTGTAAGTAAACCTAATGCAGTTATTGAAAATTGTAAAGCCATAGGAATACCTATCTTTAAATGTCTTATATACATGCTCTTTTTAACGTTATAATCTTCTCTAGCTAATTTTAAAATAGTATATTTCTTTAAGATGTATATAAAACAAAGGATAGCAGATACACCTTGAGAAATAATTGTTGCATAAGCGGCACCAGCAACACCCATTTTAAAGTTTATTATAAATACTAAGTCTAATATTATATTTAATACAGAAGAAATTATTAAGAAATATAATGGAGATTTACTATCGCCAAGAGCTCTTAATATACTTGCCATCATGTTATAAGCCACTGTAGTTATTATACCAGCAAATATTATAGCTACATAAGTATAAGCATCATTAAAAATATTATCCGGAGTATTCATCAAATGAAGTAATGGTTTAGCAGCTATTAAGCTTATTGTAGTTAATATAATAACTAATGCTGTACATAATACAACAGAGCTTGAAACAGCTTTTCGTAATCCTTTTTCATCATTTGCGCCGAATCGTTGAGAAACCATAACAGAAAATCCACTAGTTAAACCTAATGCAAATCCATTTATTAAAAATACTAATGAACCAGTAGAACCTACGGCAGCTAGTGCATCAACGCCTACAAATCTACCAACTATTATAGTATCTACCATGCTATAAAACTGTTGGAATACATTTCCTATTAATAAAGGTATAGAGAAAAGCAAAATATGCCTTACTGGACTACCTTGAGTCATATCTTTAGTCATTTTTTACCCCCCAAGTAATTAAATTAATTTACTTCACAATTACATAGAATATCATCTTTCTATACTTTAAACAAGAAGAAAAAAATAATTTTCATAAAATGAAAAAAATAGCTTTAGTAATTTAAATAACTTTTTTAGATATAAAAAATATACCTAATAATTCAGCTTTTATAGTAACTAAGATTGTGGAGAATAATAGAGAACCTAATCTATTTATATTGACAGCGATATTTGTTACAATTACAAGTAAGAGATAATATAAGACTATTATATAGGTTAAAGAAGAATAAGGTGATAAAATGAAAAAAACAATTGGGATACTAGCTCATGTTGATGCAGGAAAAACTACATTCTCAGAGCAAGTACTATATCATACAAAGTCAATAAGAAATAGAGGAAGAGTAGATCATAAAAACTCATTTTTAGATAGTCATAATATTGAAAAAGAAAGAGGAATAACGGTATTTTCAGACCAAGCTATTTTCGAATTTAATGACAATAGCTATTATTTAGTTGATACTCCTGGACATATAGATTTTTCTACAGAGATGGAGCGTGCTATAGGAATAATGGATTATGCTATTGTTATAATAAGTGCAGTAGAAGGGGTGCAAGGTCATACAGAGACAGTATGGCAATTATTGAGGAAGTATAAAGTACCTACTTTTATTTTTATTAATAAACTTGATAGAGTTAACGCAGATAAAGATAAGGTTATTAATGAGATAAAGAGAGTTTTATCAAAAGATTTATTTTATATAGATGGGGATATTAAGAGAGAAGAATTATCTAAAGAACTTATTGAGTTTATAAGCGAGTATGATGAGCAGCTATTAGAAAGATATTTTGAAGGTGATTATGATAAAGAGAGTTGGGTTAATACATTTAAAAATTTAATAAAAGAATCTAAAGTTTTTCCATGCTTTGGGGGTTCAGCACTTCAAGATGAAGGAATAAGAGAATTTTTAGAAAATCTTGATGAGTTAACATATACAGAATATGATGAAAAAACTGAATTTGCAGGTAGAGTATATAAAATACGTCACGAAGCTAATGGAAATAGAATAGCTTTTATAAAAGCCATAGAAGGTACATTAAAGGTTAGAGATGAAGTAGTTTATAGAGATAATACTAAGGAAAAGATAAGTTCAATAAGAATATATAACGGGAATAAGTTTAAAACAGTTGATGAGGTTAAGGCAGGAGATATATTTGCTGTAACAGGATTATCTAAAGCTAAGACTGGAGATGGACTGGGAAATTTAGCAGAAAATATAAAATATAATATGATACCTACATTGATGTCTAAAGTAATATTTGATCCATCAAATAATATAAAAGAAGTTCTTGGATATTTTAAGCTTTTAGATGCTGAAGACCCAGCTTTAAATGTAGTATGGAATGAACAATTACATGAGATACATGTTCATATTATGGGGAAAATTCAATTGGAAATATTAAAGGAAGTAGTTAAGGAAAGATTTAATTTAGATATTGAGTTTGGGACATGCAAAATTTTATATAAAGAAACTATTAATAATGAAGTAAAGGGATATGGACATTTTGAACCTTTGAAGCATTATGCAGAGGTGCATTTAAAGCTAGAACCATTAAGCAGAAATTCAGGGATTGACTTTGAAAATAAGTGTCATGCAGATTATTTAAGTACTGGACATATGAATTTAGTTAGAACACATATTTTTGAAAGAGATCATCATGGAGTTCTTACAGGTTCTCCTTTAACAGATATAAAAGTAACGTTATTAACAGGAAGAGCTCATAATAAGCATACAGAAGGTGGAGATTTTAGGGAAGCTACATTTAGGGCTTTAAGACAGGGATTAGAAAAAGCAGAAAATATATTATTAGAACCTTATTATAAATTTAAAATAGATGTGGAACTTGATTATATGGGAAGAGTTTTATCAGATATTCAAAGATTAAGTGGTTCTTTTAATCCACCTGAAATTAATGAAAATAGAGTAACTATAACAGGAAGAGGACCAGTTAAGACGTTAATGGATTATAGTGCTGAAGTTATAGCCTTTTCTAAAGGAAAGGGAAGTATTAACTTAGTTTTTGATGGGTACGATGAATGCCATAATACAGAAGAGGTTATTGAAGAAATAGGGTATAGAAGAGACGCTGATATAGAATATAGCTCAAGTTCTATTTTTTGCTCTAAAGGACAGGGATATGTTGTACCTTGGGATAAGGTAGAAGAAGAAATGCACTGTGAAATAATTTAAGGAATAAACGCTGAGATAAGATGATTGTCAGCTATGTTGATATGCTGGGTTACCTATAGTTTAGATAAATCTTTACAATAGGTAACCTAGCATTATATTTTCAAAGCAAAACTAATAGTTTTTATAATCTTTATGTTCTATCTCTTCGCGTTTTTTTTCTTTAATTCTAGTTGTAATAGCCCAGATTAAAAGACATATTGAGCCTATAATAATAGCTAGATAAAATAATATAATTAAGGCAACTATAATCATATCATAGGTACCTCTAACTAATTACAACTGCAGTTCCGTAAGCGACCATTTCAGCGGCTCCAGCAGCTACAGAAGAAGACATAAGTCTCATTCCTATTATAGCATTAGCACACATAGATTCAGCTTCATCAACCATTCTACCAATTGCTATTTGTCTAGCTTCAGTAAGCATATCATTGTATCCTGTCATTTCTCCACCAACAAGGTTTTTAAAGCTAGCAGTTATATCTTTACCAATATTCTTACATCTAATAGTACTTCCTTTTACTAATCCTTTGATTTCTATAATTTCTTTTCCAGGAACTGTATCAGTAGTTAAAATAAGCATTGTTAAATCCTCCTAAAAATTTCTATGTATTAATAATACCACAAGTTAAAACAAAACGCAATAAGAGTTATTTAAAAACTTATAAAAAGATTTTTGGTAGCTTATGAATTGTTGAAAAATAATAAATTTTTAGTTTAAAGAATTTTTTTAGAGAAAAATACAAACATTATTTTTATAGAGATGATATTTAAGGAGGCTAATTATGTTTGGAGTACCTGTTATTGAGTGGGTAGGATATGCAGCATCAATTTGTATCGCCATATCTCTACTGATGACTGATATGTTTAAGTTGAGAATTATAAATACTATAGGATGTATTCTATTTGTAATATATGGTTTTAATATAAAAGCATATCCAGTAGGAGTAATTAATCTATTTATATTTTTTGTTAATATATATTATATAATTAAGATGAAAAAAGATAATAAAAAATAAAAGGATTATGAAAAGTATTTGCTTTTCATAATCCTTTTTAATTTAGTGATTTACAACTCAAGTTTTTCTTTTATAGCTCTAACAACACCATTATCATCATTAGATTTTGCTATAAATCTAGCAACCTTTTTTAGATCAGAGTGAGCATTTTCCATAGCATAACTATGGTATGCATTTTGCATCATTTCAAGGTCATTTAAGTAATCACCAAAAACCATAGTTTCTTCTTGTTTAATATTTAATAGTTTTTGTATTTCGCTTATTGCAAGACCTTTATTTACACCTTTGGCCATCATATCAAGCCAAATTTCACCAGCTACAGCTATTTGAACTTTGTCATTATAATTAGCAAAATATTTATAGCTATTATTTTCTGAACCACCGAAGTCACAGATAGTTACTTTTAATATGTCATCATGAACTTTTGAAAGATTATCTACAATTTTTACTTTTGCATAGTATTTGTTAACCTGGTCCATAAATCTTTTATCAGTTTTATCTATATAAGCTGCTTTTTTACCACAAAGAATAACATAGGCATTTTCTATAGTTTGTCCAATTTTTATAAGCTCTACAGCAATTCTTTTATCTAAAGAATTAAGAATAATTTCCTTACCTTTATGCATAACGAAAGTTCCATTTTCTGCAATAAACATCATATTATCTTTGATATCTTCAAATCTATCAACAAGATTATAGTATTGTCTTCCAGATGCAGCAGCAAAAATAACATCTTTTTCTTTTAGTTTATCAAAAACTTCATAAAACTCTGGATTGATTTTATTATTTGAATCTAATAGTGTTCCATCCATATCTGTTGCAATTAATTTTATCATTTAAAATCCTCCGAGAATAATTAAATATATTTTATTAAGTTTTATTGTTTGATTACATTTTATATTGTTTTTTATTGTTTTACAAGGTGATTATTTGAAACAAATATAAATTATTTTGGAAAAATAGTAAAATATACTTTAGAAGTATATAATTATAAAAGTGCAAATTATAAGTACATAGAAAGGGATAATTTATGGAGAGAAAAATAAATGTAATAGATTTAGAGTTTAATGAAGAATTAATAGCTATGGATAAGCCAAGGCAAATAATTATTCATCATACACATAATCCTAACTTAACTGTTGAATCTACTCATAAACTGCATATAGAAAGATTTAAGTGGGCTGGAATTGGATATAATTATTTTATTGAGAAGAATGGTGATATATTTCAAGGTAGGGGTATGTACGTAGGAGCTCATGCAAAATATCACAATAAAGATTCTATAGGAATAGCTTTAGCTGGAAATTTTGATGAAACTTTACCGACTGAAGAGCAAATGAAAAGCTTAGTAGATATTTGTTTGGATTTTATGATACGTTACGATATTGAACCAAATAGAGTAATAGGTCATAGAGAGATTGAAGGAGTAGAGAAGACTTGTCCGGGATTACTATTTGATATGAATAAATTTAGAGAAGTATTAATTGAGAAGTTATATTAAAATTAAAAAGTTATTATTTAAATAGCAAAAAGTAAAAGATAGGGGAACCTATCTTTTTTTTGCATAATAGAATAATAGATTACTAAAAATAAGATAATGAGAGAGGTGGTAAATAAAATGAAAGTAAAAATACCGGTTAAAAGGTTTGATGAAATATTAGTTGCTTTGAAGAATTATTACAGGATTTTTGAACCTGTTTCTATACCTTATAGAGGAACATACTCTGATACTGATGTAATTAGATATGAAGAAATAAATAGTATTAAGGAAGTAGAGTTTGGAAGAAAGTCGCAGTTTTCAGCAAAAGATGTGGTAATGCCAGTAACAGAAACATTATTTTATTTTAGTGAAGATGAATATAAAATACCAAAGATAGATGAGCGTAAAATTTTAGTTTTTATGAGATCTTGTGATATACACAGTTTAGATAGAATTGATAATGTTTATTTAAGAAATGGTAGCGAGCCTGATTTTTATTATAAACGACTTAGAGATAAGGTTAAAATTGTAGCTATGGGCTGTGAAGAGAGTTTTAGAAATTGTTTTTGTGTAAGCTTTAATACTAATAAGACAGATAATTATTCTTTAGGGATAAAAGTAGATAAAGAAGATGTTTATATAGAGATTAAAGATAAAGAGTTTGAAGATATTTTTAATGGAGAAAAAGTAGATTTTAATATTAACTTTGTTGAGTCTAATGGAGTTTATGTAAACTTACCTAAAGATATGGACCCATTAAAGGTATCACAAGCAGATTTTTGGAGAGATTATGACTATAGATGTATAGCTTGTGGAAGATGTAACTTCTCTTGTCCAACTTGCTCATGATTTACAATGCAAGATATTGTTAGTGTTGATAATCCTAAGGTTGGAGAAAGAAGAAGAGTAGGAGCATCTTGTCAAGTAGAAGGATTTACTACAATGGCTGGTGGTCATGATGTAAGACAGAAAAATAGCGATAAGATGAGATTTAGAACTTTACATAAAATGTATGATTATGGTAAAAGATTTGGAGTTCAGATGTGTGTAGGATGTGGAAGATGCGATGATGTTTGTCCACAATATATTTCTCTTTCAACAGCAATGAATAGAGTTACAGATTACGTAAGAGATATGGAGGGAGAGAAATAGTATGGAAAACTTATATATACCAAAGCGTGCTAAAATATTAAAAATAATAAAGCATACAGATAAAGAGTGGACATTTAGAGTGTATGCAAATTCTAAAGATGTAAGGCCAGGCCAGTTTTATGAAATTTCTATGCCTAAGCATGGTGAAAGTCCTATATCGGTATCATGGATAGGCGAGAATACATTAGATTTTACTATCAGGGCTGTAGGAAAGGTTACTGATGAAATTTTTAAATTAGAAGAGGGAGATAATCTTTTAATTAGAGGTCCTTATGGTAATGGATTTGATGTAAATCAGTATAAAGATAAAGAGATAATTATAGTTTCAGGAGGTAGCGGATTAGCTCCGGTAAGAGGAATTATAGAGTACTTTTATAATAATTATGATGAATGTAAGGGGGTAACTTTAATTTGTGGATTTAGATCACCTAATGATGTACTTTTTGTTGAAGATATTAGAAGATATGATGACAAGATGAATGTAATTCTTACTGTAGATGGAGCAGATTCAAATTATGATGGGAATATTGGATTAGTTACAAAATATATACCAGAACTAAAAATTAAGAATATAGATAATGTGGCAGGAATAGTAGTAGGTCCGCCAATGATGATGAAATTTGCAATTATAGAACTACAGAAGTTAGGGATTAAAGATGAAGATTTATGGGTATCTTATGAAAGAAAAATGAGCTGTGGATTAGGAAAATGTGGCCATTGTAAGATGGATTCAACTTATATATGTGTAGATGGACCAGTATTTAATTTTAGCTTTGGCAAAACTTTATATGATTAGGAGGTGAAAATATGATTAGGGATTTAGATACTGGGAAAGTGATGAAAAATGCATTTAGAATAACTAAAAATAAATATGTTACTGCTCTTAGAGTTAGAATTCCAGGCGGAGCATTAAGTGCAGAAACATTAAAAATGGTAGCTGATATAGCTAATAAATATGGTGATGGATCTGTTCATATGATAACAAGGCAAGGGTTTGAAATACTTAATATACCTATGGAGTATATGGAAGAGGTAAATAAAGAAATACAACCTTTGATAGATAAAACAAAAATAAATCAACCTATAGAAGGAGAAGGGTATCCAGCAGCAGGTACAAGAAATATAGCAGCTTGCATAGGTAATAAAGTATGTCCTAAAGCACAGTATAATACTACTGATTTTGCAAGAAAAATAGAAAATATAGTTTATCCTAATCATCTTCATGTAAAAATAGCTTTTACAGGATGCCCTAATGATTGTATAAAATCAAGGATGCATGATATAGGCGTAATTGGTATGTGTTTACCAGAGTATAACTCATATAGATGTATATCTTGTGGTGCGTGCGTTAAAAAATGTAAACAGGTATCTACAAATGCCTTAAAAGGTGTTAACTATAAAGTTGTTAGAGATCATGACAAATGCATTGGCTGTGGAGAGTGTGTTTTAGTATGCCCAAACAATGCTTGGACAAGAAATCCTAAAAAGTATTTTAGAGTTTGTATCATGGGTAGAACGGGAAAGAAGAATCCAAGAATAGCACAAGATTTTATTAAATGGGCTGATGAGGATTCAGTAACAAAGATAATAGAAAATACATATAAGTTTACAGAAGAATACATAGATCCTAATGCTCCGATGAGAAAGGAGCATATAGGTTATATAGTTGATAGAATGGGATTCAAACTATATAAGGATTATGCTTTAGAAGGTGTTAAGTTACCAGATATCGCAGAAGTAAAAGATTTCGTTTATTGGAATGGAATACATTATCGTTAGAAGGAGTAAAATTTTATGAAAGTAGTACAATCAACTTGTAATTATTGCTCTATTGCATGTAACGTAGATTTTCATGTGGAAGATGATCATATTGTAAAGGTGGTACCTACAGTTGGGTATCCTGTAAATAACGGATTTTGTTGTATAAAAGGATTAAACTTAGATAAGCAAAATACAAAATATCATAATCCAGTATTACCGCTATTAAGAGATGAAGAAGGTAATATGAATCAAATATCATGGAATGAAGCTTTTAAGTATTTTGCAAAGAGGATTAATGAAATTCAAGATCAGTATGGTAAAGAAAGTGTTGCATTTATTAGTACAGGTCAACTTGCTACAGAGGAAATGGCACTTATAGGTCATATAGGAAGGAATTATCTTGGAGGTAATGGTGATGGTAACACTAGACTATGTATGGCAACATCTGTTGTAGCTTATAAGCAAAGCTTTGGTTTTGATGCACCACCGTATACTCTTCATGATTTAGAAGTATCAGATGTAATAATATTTATTGGAGCAAATCCAGTAGTTGCTCATCCAATTCTTTGGGGAAGAGTTAAGAATAATCCAGGAGCAAAAATAATTACTATTGACCCTAGGCGTTCAGAAACAGCAAGTAATTCTGATATATGGATAGATATAAAACCTAAAACAGATTTATATTTGTTATATGCATTAGCAAATGTATTAATAGAAAAAGGATGGATTGACGAAGAATTCATTCAAAATCATACAGAAGATTTTGATGGATTTAAAGAACATGTTAAAAAATATAAATTAGAAAATATAGAGGAGAAAACAGGAATATCTAAAGGTAGAGTTTTAGAATTAGCAGAGATAATACATAATGGAAAGAATGTATCATTCTGGTGGACTATGGGCGTTAACCAAAGTTATCAAGCGGTAAGAACTGCTCAAGGAATAATTAATTTAGCTCTTATGACAGGAAATATAGGAAGAGAAGGCACAGGAGCTAACTCTATAACTGGTCAATGTAATGCTATGGGGTCTAGAGTTTATAGTAATACTACAGGACTTTATGGTGGTGGAGACTATGACAATGAAAATAGACGTAAAGCTGTAGCTAAAGCATTAAATATTGATCCAGAGATGTTACCTAAAAAGCCTACACTTCCTTATAACGTAATAATTCAAAAGGCGATTGAAGGAGAGATAAAAGCTTTATGGATAGTTGCTACTAATCCAAGATCATCATGGATTAATAATGAAGAATTTAAAAAAGCAGCAGAAAAAGTTGATTTCTTAGTAGTTCAAGATATGTATGGCGAAACTGATACTATAAAGTATTGTCACTTATTACTTCCATCTACAGGAGGACTTAAAAAGAAAGGTGTTCTTATAAATACAGAGAGAAGATTATCAACTATAAATCCTGTTCTTGAAAAGAAAGAAAATGAACTTACTGATTATGATATATTCCTAGGAATTGGAGATGCTCTTGGAATGGGTAGTTTATTAGATAAATGGAGAACTCCAGAAGAGGCTTTTAATACATTAAAAGAATGTAGTAAAGGTATGCCTTGTGATATTTCAGGAGTTACTTATGATATGATTACTAATTCAAAAGGAGTACAATGGCCTTTTAAAGAAGGGGATGTATTAGAGTCAAATGAGAGAAGATTATTTGAAGATAAAAAGTTCTATACTCCAAGTGGTAAGGCAAAGTTTATATATGAAGATGTAGCAGAATGGCCAGTGAAATTATCAGAAGAATATCCTTATATATTAAATACAGGAAGAGGTACTGTAGGGCAATGGCATACTCAAACTAGAACTAGAGAGATTGCTACTGTAGAAGCTATAGTTCCAGAACATGCTTATATAAATATTAATCCTGAATTAGCAGAGGAATTAGGAATTAAGGAAAATGATAAAGTAAGAGTAAGTTCATCTAATGGAGTTGCTAGAGAATTTATTGCGAAATTATCTAGAACAGTAAAGAAGAATGAAATATATGCACCTATGCATTATATAGAAGCAAATGCTTTATTACCATCATTTTTTGATACATATTCAAAGGAACCATCATTTAAGCTAGCTGCTGTTAATATAGAGAAAGTAGGTTAATAGTATATGAAGAGAATTAAGATAGATAGAAAAAAATGTATTGGATGTCTTACTTGTACTACAGCATGTATCGTATCTCATGGTTCAGAAGATACAAGAAGTAGGATAGCTATAAATAGTGATGGTAGATATTCACCAATATTTTGTAGACACTGTGATAGACCAGAGTGTGTGTATACCTGTATGACAGGAGCCATGAGAAGAGATGATGATACTGGACTTGTTCTATATGATAAGTCAAGATGTGCAAGTTGCTTTATGTGTATCATGGCATGTCCGTATGGGGTGTTAAAGATGAATCACCTAAATAATAAGGAAGTTATGAAGTGTGATATGTGTAGAGAAACTGAAAGTGGAACACCTCAATGTGTAGCTAAATGTCCTATGGCAGCAATAACATTAGAGGAGGTAGATGAAGTATGAGATATATAGTTGTTGGAGCATCTGCAGCTGGTATAAGTGGAGCTAAAACATTGAGAGAACTAGATAAAGAAGCTGAGATAATATTAGTTTCTAAAGATGATTATGTATACTCTAGATGTATCCTTCATCATTATTTAGATGGGAGAAGAACTATTGAAGATTTAGATTTTACTCCAAGAAAGTTCTTTGATTTATATAATATAAAATGGATGAAAGGTATTGAGGTTATAGGGATAAAGCCTAAAGAACATAAATTAACATTAGATAATGGAGAAGAATTAAGTTATGATAAGGTATTATTAGCTACAGGTTCATCATCTTTTATTCCGCCTGTACCTGGATTAAGAGAAGGTAATAATGTGGTAGGATTAAGAAATCTAGATGATGCTATTAAAATTAAGGATGTAGCAGAAAAGTGTAAAAATGTAGTTATACTAGGAGCTGGATTGGTAGGAGTAGATGCTTTAGCAGGACTTGTAGATTATGATATTAAACTAACAATGGTTGAGATGGGAGATAGGATATTACCTCTTCAATTAGATAATTACGCAGCTAAAGTTTATCAAGATATGCTTACAGATAAAGGTGTAGATTTAAAACTTGGAGTGAGAGCAGAACAACTTGTTTTAGATAATGATAATAATCCCGTAGAGTTACTTTTAAATACTGGAGAAAAAATTCCTTGCGATTTAGTTATAGCTTGTACTGGAGTAAGATCAAACGTTGGATTCTTAAAAGATAGTGGAATAGAAACAGATAAATTTGGTCTTATCATAAATGAAAAAGGTGAAACTGATACTAAAGATGTTTATGGAGCAGGAGATATAACTGGTAGAAATCCAATTTGGCCAACAGCTGTGAAAGAAGGAATAATAGCAGCTAATAATATGTACGGAAAAGAACTATATATGACAGATTTCTTTGGTAGTAAAAATACAATGAATTTTTTAGGATTAGCGACTATGTCCTTAGGAGTTGTAGTTAAACCAGATGATTCATATGAAGAAGTAATAGATTGTGATGGTAAGTATTACAAAAAAGTTATATATAAGGATGGAAAGATTTACGGGGCTATAATCCAAGGAGATTTATCATATGCAGGTGTTTTAACTCAGCTTATAAAAGAAAAAATAGATGTATCAAAAGTAAAGAAACCATTATTTGATATAGATTATGCAGATTTTTTCAATATAAAAGAAAACCTTGAATATACATATTAAACATTTATCAAATAAAATAAAAATAGTGAAGAAGTACTTTAAAGTAAATGGTTAAAAGTAAAAAAGTATAAATTACTTTATTTAATAGAAAATGATAAATGTAGAATGGCAAATTAATAGAAACTGCTATGGCAGTTTCTATTAATAAAATTCTATATATTTAAATAAAGTATTGTTTTTATTTCTGAAAGTATTATTAAAATTAAATAGTTTGACAATCAAAATAAAATACTTTATTTTAAGTAGGAGGGTATAGAGAGGAGGATAATATATAAATTTAACTGAATAACTAGGAAAGGTATGTAATGAAAATTCAATTAATTTTTATAGGACAAGCCTTTATTAATATTTAGTATGATTATGAAAAAAGTGTACCTTCATCATTTTAGATATGAACAAAATATTATTGCTTTTTAAAAATAAAATTGTTATAGAAGGAGTGTTTAAATAAATGATTAATATTGAAAAAAGAAATAAAGTTAGAGATATAACAGCTATTGGATTAATGGTAGCACTTTTATGTATATCATCATATATAGCTTTTCCAATTTCGTTTACACCAATAATGATAACATCACAAACTATAATAATTAATTTGATAGCTCTTATCATGAGTACCAAAAATGGTATGTTATCAATAATAGTGTTTTATCTTATTGGAGCAATTGGACTACCTGTATTTTCAGGAGGAAAATCTGGTATTGGAACTTTAGTAGGACCTAGTGGAGGTTATTTTTTAGGTTTTCTATTGGCAGTACTTATTATTACTTTAATTAGAGGTAAGGCTTTAGATTTAAAAAAATCTATTATGTTAACAGTTTTAGTAGGTATGGTAATTATTTATATTTGCGGAGCTACATGGATGGGATATTATAACGGATTATCATTTGTTGAAAATGTAAAAGTATCTATTATACCGTTTATTCTAGGAGATCTTATTAAATGCGTTTTAGCGTCTTTTATAGCTATAAGAATTAATAAGATATATGGATGTTGAAAAATATCTAATAAATAAAAAAATATTGATTATTTAACAGAAAGTTAAAATGTATTTAGCAAACTAGTCATATGATATTAATAGGGGAGGATTGATAAAAATACATATCTAAAATTACAGATATAAATGAGGGGGATAAGGATGGGAAAACTAAATTACAAAAAGACGTTTTTACTTGGCTTTGGATTTTTTGCAACTAGTATAACTTGGTCAGTGTATAATGCATTTATGCCTAAGTTATTAAGTAACTTTATTACAAGATCTGCTATTATAGGATTTATTATGACATTTGATAATTACTTTGCGTTATTTATTCAACCAGCTGTTGGGATGTATAGTGATGGAATTAGGACAAGGTTTGGTAGAAGAATGCCTTTTTTGATGGTTGGAATGCCATTGGCAGTATTATTTATATTTTTAATTCCAAATTATAAGGGATTGGCAACACTTATAGCAGCATTACTTTTAATGAATCTTTCAATGAGTTTATTTCGTTCGCCAGTTATTGCTCTTATGCCGGATATAACACCAGAGGATCAGAGGAGTAAGGCTAACAGCATAATTAATTTTATGGGAGGAATAGGTTCTCTTATAGCCTTTTTTATAGGCTCAATTTTGTGGAAGTTAAGTCCGAAGTATCCATTTTATCTTGCAGGTGTTTTAGTATTATTATCTTTTGTAATTTTGTTTACTTGTATTAAAGAAAAGAGAGACGTAATAAATTATGAACAAGCAGAAAAGAAGGTTAATTTTAAGGAAGGATTTAAAGTAGCGTTTAAAAATCCAAGTACTAAGTTTTTACTTATGGCAATATGCTCTTGGTTTATTGGATATAACGGGATAGAAACTTTTTTTACTAGATATAGTGAAATGTATCTTGGAATAGATGTAAGTGCAGCAGCATTTAGCTTTACCTTTGTATCTTTAAGTTTTTTAGTTTTTGCTATTCCAGCAGGTATAATTGGGACAAAGCTAGGCAAGAAAAAGACTATAACTATTGGATTAATAGGTGCGATGGCTATATTTTGTATATTAATTTTTGTTAAGAATATTTTAATAATAAGAGCATTTTTCCTTGCTCTTGGAGTTTTCTGGGCAATGATTAATATTAATTCATATCCTTTTGTAGCTCAGATGTCACCACTTGGATATTTGGGAACATTTACAGGTATGTATTATTTATTTTCATCAATAGCAAATATAATATCACCACCACTTCTTGGACTTTTATTTGATTTAATAGGATATAATTGTATGTTTGTATACGGTTTATTCTTTATGATATTAGCATTTTTATTTATGAGAAAAGTAAAGTAGTTCGCTGTGTAAAGAGAAAAAGATTGAATATGTTAAAAGAAAAGGAAGCTTCTCTTTTAATAAGTAAAAAAGTGCCTAATTAGCACTTTTTTACTTATTTATTTATATGTGAAATATTATATTTTCACTTAGAATAGCTACGTTGAATTTAGTATAGCAAACTTTAATCTTACGAAATAATCTTTGCCTTAGCATAGCTACTTTTATCTTGACGCAGTAACAGCATTGTAGTTTCTTTCTGCTTGTTCCCAGTTTACAGTATTCCACCAAGCGTCTATATATTCACCACGTCTATTTTGATATTTTAAATAATAAGCGTGTTCCCATACATCTACTCCTATTATAGGAATTAAGCCTTGAGTTATAGGAGTATCTTGATTTGCAGTACTTATAATTGACAAGTTACCTTCTTTATCTGAAACTAGCCATGCCCAACCAGAACCAAATCTATTTAGAGCAGCTATTTTAAATCGGGTTTTAAAATCATCAAATGTTCCAAAAGTTTTACTTATTGCTTTCGCTAAGTTACCCATAGGAACTCCAGGTTGTTCAGGAGCCATTATAGACCAGAAAAACTCATGATTATAAACGCCACCAGCATTATTTATAATAGCTTGCTTAACATCGCTAGGAAGAGAATCCACATTTGTTAATAATCCCTCTAAACCTTTAGAATACAATTCAGGATATTTAGAGATAGCATTATTTAAATTGTCTACATAAGCTTTTTGATGTTTATCATGATGGATAATCATAGTTTCCTTATCAATGTATGGTTCTAAAGCATCATATTCATATGGCAATGGATTAAGAGTAAATTTATTTTTTTCTAATTCTTCACCATAGCAGATAGATGACGTTAGGCTAAAGAAAGTTAAAAATAAACATAAGAACGTTAAAAATTTTTTCATTTGTATCACCTCTATTATTAGTATGGATTTAATATATAAATTTATAAGAATTTTTCTACGAAGTGAAACTTTTTATAAGAGCAAGAGTCTAAGATTATATAAGACAAACTTGAAGTTTATGGTAAAAATATATTAAAATATGTAGAGAATATTATTTATTGCAGGAGAGAAAATATGGAGATAAATATAAGAGAAGAGTTAGAAAAAGATTATGAAGTAGTAGAAAGACTAACTGAAGAGGCTTTTAAAAATGCAGTGCATAGCGATGGAACAGAACATTTATTAGTAAATAGACTAAGGAAAAGTGATGACTTTATAAAAGAACTTTCATTAGTTGCAGAGGATAATGGAAAAGTTATTGCTCATTTAATGCTTACTAAAGCAAAAATTAATAATGGAGATATGAGTGTTGAAACATTAGCATTAGCACCTGTATCTGTAATACCTGAGTATCAAGGTAAAGGAATTGGAAGTAAGCTTATAAATGTTGCATTAGAAAGTGCTAGAAGATTAGGATATAAGTCTGTTATAGTTTTAGGGCATGATAAGTATTACCCTAAATTTGGTTTTGTTCCTGCAAGTAAATATGGAATAAAAGCTCCTTTTGATGTACCAGATGAGGCTTTTATGGTTAAAGAGCTAAACGATGGTAGCTTAATCGGAGTTAGTGGAATTGTTGAATATACAAAAGAGTTTTTTGAATAGAAAGATATAAAGTGTAACTTAGGTTGCACTTATTTTTTTGTTCATTAATTTTTTATATAGTAGTTACTTGTATTTTGATATAATAAAATTATGTAAATTTACTAAGTATAAGGAAGTGAAATAGATGAAAATAATCCATACAGGAGATTGGCATATAGGAAAAATTGTAAATGAGTTTTCTATGATAGAAGACCAAAAATTTTATCTTGATAGATTAATAGAATTATTAGAAGAAGAAAGACCAGATGCTTTTATAATAGCAGGTGATATATATGACCGTTCAGTACCACCAGCAGAGGCTGTAGAACTATTGGATAATGTATTAAGTAAAATAATTTTAGAATTAAACATACCTGTTTTAGCTATTTCAGGTAATCATGATAGTCCTGAGAGGTTGTCATTTGGAAGTAAGTTGCTAAAAGATAAAGGATTATATATAGAGGGAACGTTTAAGAAAGAAATAAGAAAGGTAACTATAAAAGATGAATTTGGAAATGTTAACTTTTATTTATTACCATTTGTTGATCCAGCAAAAGTTAGATTGATTTATAAAAATGATGAGATAAGAACTTATGATGATGCTATGAAGTTTTTAGTTAATGAGTTAGAAAAAGATATAAATAAAGATGAAAGAAATGTTTTAATAACTCATGGATATGTAACTTTTAATATGGAAGATAAAGAGAATAAAGGTGATTTAGAACTTTCAGATTCAGAAAGACCATTATCTATTGGAGGTGCAGACTTAATAGATGGAAGAAATTTTGACTTGTTTAATTATGTTGCTTTAGGACACCTTCATAGACCACAAAAGGTTGGAGGAAACAGAATAAGATATTCAGGTTCTCTATTGAAATATTCAGTATCAGAGTGTGAGCAAAATAAAAGCATACCTATAATCACATTAGATGAAAAAGGAGAAGTAGAAGTTGAATTAAGAAAGCTACAGGTATTAAGAGATATGAGAGTTGTTGAAGGACCTTTAGAAAAACTTATAGATAGAGATACACATAAAGGTGAAAATTTAAATGACTATATATTTGCAAATCTTACTGATGAAGGTGAAGTTATTGATGCAATATCAAAGTTAAGAGCTGTATTTCCAAATGTAATGGGATTAAAAATGGTAAATTCGAGAGAAAAAAATGTGGATAGTAAAACTTCAGCAGGAAATAATTTTAGAGATAAATCAGAATCAGAGCTGTTTACAGATTTTTATTTAAGCATAAAAGGGAAAGAGATGGATCAAGAAAGAATAGAAGTTTTAAATAAAGTTTTAGAGGAAATTGGAAGGGGGTAGTGATATATGAGACCATTAAAGCTTATAATAAATGCTTTTGGACCTTATGCAGGAAAGGAAGAAATAGATTTTACTAAAATAAAAGGGAGTAATATATTTGTTATATCAGGACCTACTGGAGCAGGAAAGACCACTATCTTTGATGCTATATCATTTGCATTATTTGGAGAGGCAAGTGGCACAAGTAGGACTATGGAGTCATTAAAAAGCCATCATGCTAAAGGAACAGATATTGCGTATGTAGAATTAGAATTTTTAGCAAAAGGGAAAAAATATAAGATAATTAGAAAACCAACTCAAACTGTAGATAAGGTATATAAAAATGGTACTATTAAGCAAATAGATAAAAAGCACGAAGCAGAACTCTATTTAGATGATGAAACAGTAATATCAAGACCATCAGAGGCAACAGAAAAGATACAGCAAATTTTGGGGTTAAATGCTAGCCAATTTAAACAAATAGTTATGCTTCCACAAGGTGAATTTAAAAAATTATTAGAAGCTGAAAGTAAGGATAAAGAGCCGATATTCAGAAATATATTTGGAACAGAAAGATTTCTTAGTATTCAAAAGAAATTAGATGATAAAAGTACAGAACTTAGAAATAGAGTTTTATCGGAAAAACAAAGAAGAGATGCTTTTATTAGTAAAATAGATCCAGTAGTAAATGATGAGCTAAGAAAATTGATAAATAGTGTAGACAAAGATGTATTAGAGATTATTAAATTAACTAAAGCTCTTATTGAAAAAGATAAATCTGATGAAAAAGAAATTAACACAAAGATAGAAAAATTAAATGAGGACAAAAAGAGAATAGAAGAAAATAGATTTAAAGCTGAAGAAGATAATAAAAAGCTTCTGTTAAAAGATAGGGTATCTAATGAACTAGAGTTATTAAATTATAAGGAAGAAGAGATTAAGAAAGAAGAGGTTTTACTAGAGAAAGCTAAAAAAGCAAAGGATATTATTCATCTAGAAAAATCAGTAATTGAAGCTGAAGAAAAATTAAAAGATAATACTACAAGATTAGAAAGTAGTAAGAAAGCTTTAGTTGATAGTGAAATTATTTTTAATGTTAAAAATAAAGCTTATGAAAAGGCAGAATTAGAAATAAAGCAAAAGGATGCTTTAATAAGGGGAAAACTGGAAGTTGAAAAGAAACTTGAGAAGTTTAAGATTTATAAGGAAAAAGAAATATTAGTAAAACAACTTACAGATGAACTAAATAGACAAACAAAAAATATTGAGCTTTTAGAAAAGGACCTAAAATGCGATAAGGAAAAGCTTGAAAATGATAGAGAAATACAACAAAGTATAACTGAGAATGAAGTATTATTTGTAAGGGTTAGTAATTCTTTAAGAGAAAAGGAAGCTTTAATATTAAAAGCTAAGTCAGTATTTAAAAAGATTCTAGCTTACGAAAATGGAATTAAAATATATAACGAAGAAGCTTTAAGGGTAGTGAGTTTAGAAAAAAAATACTTAATGAAAAAAGAGGAATATGAAAACGGCGATCTTTTATTTAGAAAGGGATTGGCTGGAATCTTAGCTTTAAACCTAGATGAGGGTAGTCAGTGCCCGGTATGTGGTTCAACTAGTCATCCTAATCTAGCTAAAAGACAAGAAAATGTCCCAACTGAAGAGAAGCTTAAAGAATTAAAGGATATTTATGAAGCTGAAAAGAATGTTTATGATAAAGCGTTGAAAGAGCTTGCAATAAAAAAAGCTACTAATGATTCAATGCTAGAAGAGGGAATTAAAGCAGCATTAGATGAAATAAAGGATGTTGTTAATTTTAATGGTGATATAAAACTTCAATTTGATGAGATGAAAAAAGCTGTAACTGAAAGTGGAATAGAGCTTAAAAATGAGATTGAAGAATTAAAAGAAGAAAAAGATAAAATTTCTAAAGTTATAATAAATAAAGATAATGTTAATAAAGAGATTAAAGCATTAGAAGAGAGAATAAAGATAGAAGAAAGTAAAATTGAAGAAGCTAAAAAAAGACAACAAAATAGCTTAGGTAGTTTAACAAGGGAAGAAGGTCTTTTAGCTGAGGCTAAATCAATATTACCAGAGGATATAAAAGATGATAATTTACTTAGAATGCAGGATGTTAGAATTACATCTAAAATAAGAGAATTAGAAGAGAACTTAGAATTAACTAAAAAAGAATTTAATGATATTAAAGATACGTTAACAAAATTAAAGCAAGATGTAGTCAATTATACTGAGCTTAATGAAAGGTATTTAGATGAAGTAGGTAATAAAAAACTTATATTTAATCAAAAGATACAAGAAAGCTTATTTAAGGATATAGATGATTATAATAACGCTAAGAGAAGTGATAATGAGATAAATGTAAAAGATACATATATAAGAGAGTATTATAATAAGTTAACGTCTAAAAAGGATGAGTTTAAAAGAATAAGTGAAGAAACTCAAAACATGATAAAAGTAGATTTAAAAGAATATGATATTTTAATAAATGAAAAGCTTAATGAAATAACTTTATTAAATAAAGAATCAAAAGAAATATATTCAAGAATAAGTAACAATAGGAGTAGTTTAAGAAGTATAGAGGATATTACAACTAAAATACAAGGAGATGAGGCAAAATATAATGTTATAGGCGAACTTGCAGAATTAGCAAAAGGTAATAATGCAGAGAGAATTACCTTTGAAAGATACGTATTAGCAGCATATTTTGATGATATTATAAGAGCAGCTAATAGTAGATTAAGCAAAATGACTAATTCGAGATATACTTTAAAGCGTAAAGAAAGTAGGGAAAAGGGACAAAAACAATCAGGATTAGAACTTGAAGTAATAGATGCATACACTGGGAAAGAAAGACATGTTAAAACTTTATCTGGAGGAGAAGGATTTAAAGCTTCTTTAGCATTAGCCTTAGGTCTTGCAGATGTTATTCAGTCATATGCAGGTGGCGTACAAATTGATACTATGTTTGTAGATGAAGGCTTTGGAACTTTAGATTCAGAAAGTTTAGATAATGCAATAAGTGCTTTAATGGATCTTCAAGACTTAGGTAGATTAGTAGGGGTAATATCTCATGTTCCAGAGTTAAAGGAAAGAGTGGATGCAAGGCTTGAAATAACGCCAGGAAAAGATGGAAGTCACGCAAATTTCATAATTAAATAATATAAAAAAATAGCACAATTTAAGAAGTTTCATATAATACTATAAATACTAAGGTCATATAATATCAACAAGTGTGGTTAATTAAAAAAATATTAAGTTAAATATAAGGAGGGACTTGATATGGGTGTTTGGGGACTAGATATTTATGATGATGATTTAGCAGTTGATATTAAAGAAGAATTTGAACGTTACTTAATGGAAGGAATGGATGAAGCTGAGGCTATAGATGAGTTAATAGCTAGCAATGATAACCTTCTAGATGATCCACAGGATGTGGGGACTTTTGTTTTAACAGTTGCAACATTAGCAAGAGATAATGATGTAACTAGTAAGAAAGTAACTAAAATGCTAAAGGCTTTACACAGGAATAGTGAATATTGGAATGACTTAAAAGAAAATGAAGAAGAATTATATGAAGCAAGAAAAGATTTATTAAGAGAATTTTTATAATAGAGTATGATGAACCTTAGGAAAGTTTAACTTCATCAAAGGTGAAAAGGCACTTACGCGACAGTAGTCTTTTCACCTCGATGTAGTTGAATTTTAACCTATGGTTTAGGTTACATTTTTTTACTTGTTACATAATAATTGATATAATTTAAATTAAGAAAGGATAATAGATGTGGATTTAAAAAGGGGCAGTATTTTAGAATATATTTCTCAAGATTTTATAAATTGGGCAAAAAAAGTTGTAAAATTTTTAATAATATATACATTAGGATTTATACTTTTAGCTGTTAGTTTAAAATATGCATTTCCTTTTGTAATAGCTTTTATAATAGCGATATTGCTAAAACCTATAAAGAATAAAATATTATCATTAAATAAAAATAGTAAGAAAATTAAACTAACAAATGGATTTGTTTCATTTTTATTGACAATAACAATAGTTATTCTTATGTTATCAGCATTAGGTGCAATTCTTTATGAAATAATTTTGCAGACAGGAAAGCTTTTAGAGTATTTAACTAATCCATCAACAGTGGAGGAAATAATAAATGCTATAGATAGTTTTGTTGGTAGCATATTAGCAGGATTAAATAATTTAGACCCAAGTATTGTTGAAAAAATAAATGAAGGCATTATGACTATAGTAAAAGTTATTAGTAGTTTTGCAACAACTTTAGGAAAGAAAATGCTAAGTCTTGCTGGCTCAATTCCAGGAGCACTTATAACAGTTATTGTTACATTGATATCAACGTATTTCTTTACAAAGGAAATAGAAAACATTCAAATAGGAGTTAAAAACATATTTTCTGAAAAAGGACATAAGCTATTTTCAACTGTTAAAGATAAAATGAATTCTGTTTTTGGTGGATATATTAAAGCATATTTATTAATTATGCTAGTGATAGCTTTTATAAGTTCTGTGATATTTACATTAGCTAGAGTAAGTTATGCTTTACCATTAGCAATTTTAACTGCCGTTTTGGATTTTTTACCAATAATAGGAGCTGGTCTTGTATATGGAATTTTAGCAATAATTATGTATTTTAGCGGAAGTAAAACAGCAGCAATAATACTTTTAATTGGATATGTGATTGTTGCATTAGTGAGACAGTTATTAGAGCAAAATCTTGTAGCTTCATTCATAGGTGTTCATCCTATAGTTATGATAATTGGGTTATTTATAGCAATAACTCCATTAGGGTTTTTAGGAATGTTTTATTTTATAGGAGCCTTTTTATTATACCAGACAGTAAAATAGTAGTGAATTAAAGTAGTAAAAATGGATAAAATATTCTATGAAATATTTATTTTTTTACTTGGAGGTTTAATTTTATGGCTCACGAAAAGTTAGAAAAGAAAATAAATGGATTGATGAAAGTGATTAAAAAAGGAAGAATGACTGAGGAAATTGCAGATGAAGTATCCAATGTCATTGATGAGATAGAAGATTTAGGAGATGCTGTAAAGAAGAATTTTTCTTCATCATTAAATGAAATGAAAAAGGCATTAAAGAAGATGAAATAAAAGTAAGTAATATAAGGAGCTGTTGCAAATGCATAGCTCCTTATTTAATTAATAATAAATAAGTTTAAATTAATATATGATTATGATGAACTGTATTACGGTAATGAGTATTTTCATAATGAATATGGAAAAAAATACAAAAAAGTATTGTGTATTACACAGTATGGTAATATAATATACTGTGTAATACACAATAAGTTGTGAAGAGGTGAGGAAATGAATACTCAGTTCAAAAAAGGAATTATAGAGTTATGTGTTCTATCTCTTATTTCAAAGAAGGATATGTATGGATATGAGGTAGTTAAGGATATAGAAGCAGATATGGATGTTACAGAAAATACTATATATCCTATATTGAGAAGACTTACAAAGGAAGGTAATTTTTCGACTTATACTAAAGTGTGCGAAGGTAGCAAGGAGAGAAAATACTATAAGATTACAGAAGAAGGAAAGATTCATTATGAGAATATGGTAAAAGGGTGGAGTGAGTTTGTAGTAAGTGTTAATAAGGTTTTAAGTTATGAATATAAAGATAGTAAGGAAGGTGAATAAAATGACTAAAGGTGAATTCTTATATAACCTTAGAAGCAATTTATCAATATTACCAAAAGAAGAAATAGAGAATATAATCGAAGATTATAGTATGCATATAAATGAGCTATTAGATGAAGGCGAATCTTTAGAGCAAATATTAAATAAATTGGGAGATCCAAAAGAAATAGCAAAACAATATATAGAAGAGCTTGACTATGAAGATAGTGTTAAAGAATATAAGAATACAGAGGCTCAATATAGAGTAAATGAAAGTAATTATGAAGCTAAAAAAGTTAAAAGTGGGAATATTGCCTTGTTTGTATTTATGCAGATAGTTAATTTTTTATTTTTAGCATGGGTAGTATTTGGAGTTGGAGTAGCTGTATTTTCAGTAGGGGTAAGCGGAATTGCAGTAGCTGGAAGTTCTTTAGCAATATTATTTTTAAATACTAGTGTAAATATTGGAATTAGATTATTAAAGACTTTTGTTATGGCTGGTGTAGGAATATTATTATTTAATGCTGCACTTGCAATAGCTATTGGAATGGTAAAATTAATGATTAAATATGTTAAGTGGAATATAAGCTTAATATCTTAGGGGGGATAAAAGGTGAAGAAGTATTTTATAATATCGTCTATATTAGCGCTTATTATGTTAATTGTAGGAAGCATTGGACTATTAGCAACAGGAGAAGCTTTTAGAGGAATCAGTTTTGGCAATTATGGAGTAAAGTTTAATGGTGTAGCTGAATCTTTTACGCAAGAAATAGATGTAGCTAGTAGTAATATTAAATTTAACTTAAATGTTCCTAATACGAAGGTTGAAATTTATAGTGGGACTAATAATAGGATAATAGTTAATTGCTGGTATAATAATGAAAATGATAAATTTACAATAGATAGTAATGAAGATACTATAAATATAAAAAGAAAAGAAAGCTATGGAACTATAAATCTTTTTGATTTTTCAAGTATTGCTGGTACTGTAGAGATAATTGTTCCAGAAAGTATAATTGGGAACTATACTGTAGAAGCAACTAATGGAAATATAGATATAAATGATATTAAAGCAAGTAATATTGATATTGAAACTACAAATGGAAACTTTGAAATAGGTGATATAACAGTTGAAGGTGAAGTTAAAATAAATACTAATAACGGTAGAGTTGTAGCTGAAGATATAAACGCAGAATCTATTAGTTTTGAAACTACTAATGGATTAGTTGATATAGAGGATATAAAATCAAATGATATAAGAGTAAGAACTACAAATGGTCTTATAAAAGCATATAATTGTTATAGTAAGGATATTATACTTAGAACTACAAATGGAGCTATAACATTAGAAAATGAAGATAAGAATTATCAAATAGAAAACTTAGATGTTAATACAACTAATGGAAAAGAAACTGTAAATGCAAATTATAAAAATAGAAAATAGAAAATAGAAAATAGAAAATAGAACTTATGCCTACGGCATAGATAAGTTTATCAGCCGAAGGCATATTTCTTTTTAGTGTTAGTTAGGATTTTATTTTCCTAGTGTATTAACGACCTCTTCAAGTTTTTCTCTAATTCTAATGCTTTGAGGACAAAGCTTCTCACATTTACCACATTTTACGCAAGAAATTGCTTTACTTTCTTCAGACATTGAATTGTAAGATTTTTTACTGCTTTCTATATCTTCAAATAATGAAGCCTTATTTAATAAATCAAAATTTCTAGGGATATTTACACCAACTGGACAAGGCATACAATATTTACATTCAGTACAATTTACTTTGATTTTTGCTTTATAAGAAGATGTAACCTTACTAATTAAATTAAGCTCTTCTTCATTTAGACAATTAGGAGTTGATGTTTCTGCAAAGTTAATGTTATCTATAATATTAGAAAAACTGCTCATTCCAGACAAGACTACGCTAATTCGCGAATCATTCCATAAGTATTTTAATGCCCATTCTACAGGATTTCTTTTATTATTTGCTGTATCCCATAAATCTTGGATATCGTTAGGAATATTGGAAGCAAGTTTACCACCACGTAAAGGTTCCATTATAGCTATACCAAGTCCTTTGTTAGCAGCATACTCTAAACCTTCAGTTCCAGCTTGATAATCTGTATCTAGATAATTATATTGGATTTGACAGAATTCCCAATCATAAGAATCAACTATTTCTTTAAAAACATCCAGAGAATCGTGGAATGAGAATCCGATATGATGTGCTTTACCACTTTTCTTAATAGAATCAAGAAACTCAAATAAACCATTATCCTTTAAATTTGTGAAATACTCTTTATTTAAAGCATGTACTAAATAAAAATCTATATAGTCAGTTCTTAGCCTATTTAGCTGCTCATTAAATATTCTATCCATATCATCTCTACTACTTATTAACCAACTTGGCAATTTAGTAGCTATAAATATATCTTTACGGCAATGCTCTAAAGCTTTACCAACAAAAGATTCAGATTCGCTATTATGATAAGTATAAGCAGTATCAAAATAATTAACTCCTTTAGATAAAGCGTATTGAATCATTTCTGTAGATTTTTCTTCATCAATTTTATTATCTATGGTTGGAAAACGCATACATCCAAAACCAAGTATAGATACTTTCTCATGAGTTTGACCATATTCTCTATATAACATAATTTCCTCCTAAAACAATAGTATAAAAATCATTATAACATAAAAGGATAAAATTAAATATAAAGTAAAATAATGTTTAACAGTAAAGGTTATTATATTATAATTATATAAAATTATTATAATAATAAAATTAAGGTTTAAGGATTGGAATCTGTTAAGTTGATATGAAAAAATAGCTTGATTTTTCATAGAATTGCTCGCT
>OLNJ01000566.1_pt1 | contig 29563 bp, 29 predicted proteins | sample 1672191 | NCBI WGS metagenome assembly OLNJ01 (sample SAMEA3136657, study PRJEB25190) | human gut metagenome | biome: human gut; feature: human-associated habitat; material: faeces | place: Austria | collected 2013 | reverse complement strand
AAGGAAGTTCAAATTCGAACTTCCTTTTCTTTATCGGCAAATATCAAATTTTTTTGATACAGCCCCTTATATTCATTAGTTATTAATTATAATTATTCATTACTGTATTTTTCGACTTTAAAGCTGTAAAAATCTAGTTTTACTCTTTTCAATATCTTCTACAGTTATTATATTAATTTCTTTGTTATTGAAGTTTTCATCACAAATCCTTATACTTTGAGTTCTTATTAAGCAATCTAAGAATTGATTTATTAATAATCCATTTTTTAATATAACTTCACTATCAGCATAAATTTCAATTAAAGTCTCTTCTAATTTTTCTTTTACATCATCATTTAAATTATATCCTTTTAAACTCAATGTAGTTAATGCTATCTTTAAAAGCTCGTCAATCTTGTAATCTTTAAACTCTACTTTAACTGGGAATCTATAACTCAGTTCTTGATTTGTTTGTATTAAGTTTCTAACTCCTATTTTATCTCCAGATAATACTATAATTATTTTACTATAATTACTATCTATAAACTTAATTAAGCTATTTAATATTTCTTTATGATTTTCTTCTTCTAATAAAAGACCTGCATTTTCTACAAAAACTACTTTCCCAACATATTTGTTCATTACTTCATCAAGCTTACGTCCACCTTTAAAGCTATTAACTATATCATACTTATCCATTATTATCATATTTTTAGATTTAACTATACCTAAGTTATATAACATTTCTGTATAAATATTAAATGTTCTTTTCTTACCAGTACCTTCAGAGCCCATAGCAATTATATTCATATATTTATTTAAGTCAGTAGCCATTCCAAGTCTTTTCTTTCTAGCCATAACCTTCATAAACTTATACTGCTCTCTTAGAAAATTCTTTGCATTTTCATTAGATATAACACCATCTAATTTTTTCTCTAAATTAAACTTATTATCATAATCAGATACATTTATTTTCTCTATATCTTTAGTAGTGATTAAGTTCATTTCATAAACACTTATATCTTCTTCTGCTATTCTTATACTTTGGTTTCTGATTAATCTTTCTACATAATTTCTAACCATTCTACCATTTCCTGATGTTGCATCAGAATTTTTATATATATCAACAAAACTATTCTTTAATGCGACATATGCATTTTTAGAAAGTTTAAATCCACTAGATTCTATTAACTTTATAGACATTTCTAAAAGTTCATTTGGATTATAGTCTTGGAATGTAGTCCATAATGGAAATCTTGATTTTAATCCGATATTAACATCAAAGAAGTCTTCCATTTCCTCTTCATATCCTGCTAATATTACTATTACTTCCTTTGAATAGTCTTCGATTAATTTAAGTAAGGTTTCTACTGCTTCTCTTCCTAAATCATCATTTGCAAGTGTATAAGCTTCATCAATAAATAAAATTCCACCTATAGCCTCTTTAAACTTTTCTTCAGTTTTCTTAGCTGTTTGACCTGGTATATCTGATACAAAACTTGATCTATCAGTTTCTACAAGCTGACCACCTTTTAATAACCCCATGCTATTAAGCATTTCTGCTACAAGTCTAGCTATACTAGTTTTTCCTGTACCTGGATTACCTGCAAATACCATATTCAAATTCTGCTCAATTTTTGTGTTTACTCCAACTGACTTTCTCTTTTCTTGAGCTACTAACAGCTTGTACTGACTTCTTAAAAGCTCTTTAACTTCATCAAGTCCAATTATTCCTTTTAGCTTCTCTTCTAGATTAAACTTAGCCTTAGCTTTAAAATTAAAATTATCTCTTTCTAATACATCAATTGACCTTTCTTTATTAGTTAAATACTTCTTTGATGAATCTAAAATAGCATTTTCTACTATATTTCTTACAAATCTAGCATTTCCTAAGTCATTTTTACCTACTAATTGATTTTTGGTAAATAGCTCTATCAATCCACTCTTAGCTTTTTCAGATATTGTATATCCTTTTGATTTAGCTATATTTACAGCTATTTCATACATTTGCTTTGGGTCATAATCATGGAAATGAATTGTGTTTGGGAATCTTGAAGATAATCCTTGATTATACTTTAAGAATTTTTCAATATCTTTTTCATATCCTGCAATTATTACTACTAAATCATTTCTATTATCTTCAATACCTTTCAATAAAGCATCTACTATTTCTTTACCTACTTTGTCATTTTCATCTTGGCATAAAGAATAAGCTTCATCTATAAATAACACTCCACCTAAGGCTGAATTTATAATATCATTAGTTCTTTTTGCAGCATCACTAGGATTTTCTGTTATAAAGTCAGCTTTACTAACTTCTTTAAATACACATTTTCTTAATATTCCTAAAGCATTTAAATATTCAAATGTAACTCTTGCTGCATTTGTTTTGCCTGTACCTGCATTACCTGCAAATATCATATTCAGAGATGGCATAGAAGACTTAAGTCCTAGTCTTTCTCTTATTTCTTGAACCTTATAGTTATTTTCAACATTTTGTATAAATTCCTTTAATTCATCTATACCTATAATTGAATCTAACTTATATCTTGCTTCTTCTAACGTTGGAATAGAGTACTCGCTTAATTTATAGATTTCTTTATTTGTTTTACAGTATATTTCATTTTCTTCTACATATATTAATATCTTATTTTCATCTTGAAGCCCCTGATTAATTATTAAATTTCTTAATGGTTTATATACTTTATAAGAAACATATTGCTTTACATCAAAATTTACATCTTCTCTGAAAAAGTCTTGTAAATATGTGCATAATAAATAATCGTCTGTTTTATTTGAATCTTCCTTTATTTCTAAAATAGCTTCTATATTGAATTCATCTTGTATTTTTCTTATTTCTCTAATTGTCTCTGCTTTAATAACTAAATCTCTTTCTTCTTTAGTTAAGTCCTTAGTATAAAAAATTTCTTCACTATTTTTTAAATATTTGTCTTTTATTTGATTAAACTTTTCATCATTATCATTATTGTAAACAAAAACGAAAAACTTGTTATGACATAAAAAAGCATTAATCTTTTCAGTATTATCATTAGCTTCAGCTTCTATCATAAACTTATTTTTTAGTATGTATTCATTCTTTAACGGTAAACAACTATTTGGTCTTATCTTAGATAGAAGTGATAAAATCTCTTCTGATGCCATATCAGTATTTTTAAAAATAATACATTTAGAATCATTGTTTAATTTTTCATAAAGGTCAGTTAAAAACGCATTATATCCTAAATTAAAGCTATATTCAGATAAGTCTATATCATCTACTTCTCCATTTTTAATAACTTCACTCTCTTTAAGCTCTTGGAATATAAATCTTACACTAGCTTTTTTAAACGTATCTTTACTTCCTACTAATAATAGAATTCCCTTTTCATCATTGCTAATCTTCTCTCTAAAATAGCCACATAATTTACTAAAGAAATTCTTCTGTCCTATAAATTCTTTATTAAGCTTTTCTTCAATATTCTTAAATACTTCTTTATTACTCAAATTTCTCATCATCCTTTGCTTCTTATTTCTTTTGTTAATCATTTTAATACCACTATCTATTAGAAAAATAATCCACAGTTGCCAAAAGGTTATTTTACTATTTAAGCAATTATATTAATTAATATCAAAATTGTCAACATAATAAAAGGCACAATATATAAGAACTATTCTTATATATTATGCCTTTAATCTTTTTAAGATTTACTCAAAATTATATTGGTCAATATTCTCATTAAATTCATCTATATTTTTTAGTATATAACCTTTTTCTAAATAAATCTTTTCTGAGTCATACATATCTTTTGCTTTAGTGCATATTTCTTCTAAATCTTCTCCAGTTTTTCCATCTATTATTTTATCAATTATTATTATGGCATCTTCTAGTGTTTCATTTAAAATCCTAGATATATTATCTCTACAGCTTTCCCCAATACTTATTGCCTCACTTGGAAGTGCTATATATGGACCTATATCCATTAACTTTATATTTTTCTCAAAATTCTCCTTAGTAGAGTCTAATATTCCTACTGGAATAGCTATCACTAGCTTATTTTCTTCAAAAACATAACCTATTGAATACTTTATCCTATACCAAGTACTTTCATTCATTTAAGATCACCTGACTATAAATTTTTATATCCTACTAATAAATTTATATTCTCATTTTAACAATTAATTCATACTTAAATAAAATCTCTTTTCCCCCAAAAAAACTTTTAACCTATAAATCAATATTCTATTATTAAAATAAATTTTATATAACTGTTTAAAGCTTTGCTTTTATCACACTTTTATATTAATTTCATATTATAATAATGATTACTTTTTAGGAGATGTATTGTTTGAGGTATAGAAAAAAAACTATTAGATATACTCCAAGACTTAAATTTTATAAAAGGAACTTTATTACATTAAATAAACAACAACTACCCCTATTTCATTCTAATAAGTTTAAAAATCATAATAATAAAAATTACAAACTTTTACCTCTAATACTAGGTTCATTATTAATGCTTTTCGGTATATTTAGTTTAATAAAAAATACCGTTGTTTATACTCCTATTTTTTTCGGTAATTCGTTAAGTGGAGGCGCAAATTTTGCAGCTTCATCTATTTTATTATTGCTTGGTATAGGAATTATTTTTATAAATAAAAAATCACTACTGGGATATCTATTTATAATACTTGGATTTTCAATTATTATAATATCCATATTTTTTTCTTTAAAAATGAGATTCTTACCTACTTCATTATCTAATACGCTACTTATTTTTGGTTCAATAATAGGAGGTGTATCTCTAGTAATCAACTCAGTAATAAACCTATTGAAAAGAAAATTCTAACATAGATAAATTAAAAGCTATCCATATAATTAAAAAATAAAGATATCTAAGATGACTTTAAAATTTATTTTGTAGAAACTGCATCGCAGTTTCTACATTTACTCTTAAGCTTTAACTATAGAGCTTAACTAAAAATACTCTTCACTCTCTACAGTATTCTTCTTGCTCTACTTACATATCCCCACGGTACATTACTGATTCTTACTGTATCTCCTGTAAATGAAGATTCAATCCATTTACCATCACCAATATACATACCAACATGTCCTAAATCTCCTGTAAAAATTAAATCCCCAGGAATAACATCATTTAATGATACTTCTACTCCATCATTAATTTGGTTATATGTCGTTCTACCCACATTAATACCAACTTGTCTAAATGCCCAATAAATAAGACCAGAGCAATCAAAGGCTCTATAACCCATGTCTACAAATCTTTCAGCATGGTCATATTCTCCTTGAGCAGCATCCTCAGGGAATCTAATTTTTAATTCATTTAAAAATTCTGTAGTTAAAAACTCTCCAGATCCTCCCCATACATACGGAGCTCCTAGTTGAGCTTTCATAGAGTCTAAAATTATATTGTAAGCTTCTTTATTTACAGACCCTTCATTGCCAATATTTCCTGAGTTTTCTTCAAAGTCTACAGTAATATAATCAGCACTTACATAACCTACTGAATCTTTAAATGATATCTTATACCAATTTCCTACTTGCCCTTGTATTTCTACAATAGTATTATTTAAAAGATATCCAATAACAAACGAATCTGTGGATGCCTCTTTACGTACTCTCAAATTTGAACCTTCAACATTTATAACTTTCCCTTTTGAAATTATACTTTGCTCAGGCAAAATTTCTCCAGATCCACTGTTATTATCATCTGATGTCTTTTCTAGTGTTATATAATCTTTACTTACATATGCTACTGAATTATTATATGAAATTCTATACCAATTACCTTCTTCACCTATAATATTAACAGAATTTCCTTCATATAAACTTCCAAGCACTTCTGAATTTGTGTTTGGTGATTTACGTATTCTTAATGTAGAACCACCTAGATCATATACATATCCAATTTTTCTTACGGTATCATCTCCACCTGCACCATTTTCATTATTATTGTTATTACCATCGTTGATACCATTAACTAAAATATAATCACTATGTACATATCCATAGCCATTATTAAACTTAATTTTATACCATTCGTCTGCAGTCCCTACTATTGTTACAGTTGTATTATCTACAACATACCCGATAATAGATGAATTTAACGAAGCACCACTTCTAACTCTTAAATTAGGTTCTGCATTATATACCTTCCCGTAATATAATGTATCTTCTGTAGAACTTGAGTTTATTTCTTCCACATAATCTCCATGTACATAACCCAAAATACTGTTATAGCTAATCTTATACCAACCATTACTGTATGATATAATTTCAAAACTAATACCTTCACTCATAGTTCCAAGAATTTCAGAGTTTGTTGATGGATTAGACCTAATTCTTAAATATGTTCCATCAACATTAACAACTTGTCCTCTACTAGTGCTTCTCATATTGACATTTTCTATATCAGCCTCAGTTGTTGGCAATTCATTATTTTCTAAAGCTTGTACTGCAATTGGCTTTAACAATACCATACCACCAATTACTCCCGAAATTGCAATTCCTCTTTTAATTGTACTTTTATTCATATATAGATCTTTTCCTCCACAGCTCTTAGTCTTTCAGCAATTTATTTTACCACATTTATCAATTAAATTTAAATACTTTTTACTAATTATTTGTAATTATTTAACATATATTAGTATTTATTTCCTATTTATAATGATATTTTACCATCTTTTGTGATAAAAAGAAATATTATGAATGATTATAATATTTAATATATGATAAAATAAATATAAAGCTTTTTACTAAGCATCGTAAATTAAGGGATTATATATAGAAAAAGGTGAGAATTAATGATTGTAATGTCTTTTAATCTTAGAAGCGATTTCATTCTAGATATAAATAATAGATGGGTTAATCGCAAAGATATTGTTAAAGAAATAATACTAAAGTATAACTGCGATATTATTGGAGTGCAAGAATTAACAAATAAAATGCATAAAGATATTATAGAATTTGCTAAGGATTTTAATATTGTTGGCCGAGCTAGGAGCAAAAAGTTATTTGCCGAAAGAAATGACTTAATAATTCCTAAAAAACATAGCATAGAAGATCATAAAACTATCTGGCTATCAAATACACCTAATAAGATAGGTAGTCAACCTTGGTTTTCTCTATACCCAAGAATATGTACAACCGCTAAAATTAAATTAGATGACAATACAAAAATCAGAGTATATAATACTCATCTTGATTGTTTACTTCCACAAGCTAGAGACTATGGAATAAAGAAATTAGGCAAATTCATAGATTCAAATTATAAAGAAGATAAACTTCCAGTAATTGTAATGGGTGATTTTAATGCTACTCCTAATAGTAAAGTAATTAAAAACTTTGCTAGTGGAAAATATTATGACAAAAGGTTTTTTGCTGTTCAAGATAAAAATAAAGATTTATATAATAAACCTACGCGAGCTGGTTTTAAAGGCAAAGATACTGGCTCTCATATAGATTATATTTTTGTAAGTGAAGAGCTAGAAATAGTAGATGTAGATATACTTACCGATAACCTAAATGGTAAATTTCCTTCAGATCACTTCCCATTAATAGCCGATATAAAGCTAAAATAGTTCTAGTTAGAAAAAACAAAGTGGCAAATGGTTGTTTAATATTCATTTGCCACTTACTTCTTCTAAATACAATTTAATTATTAAGTATTAATTATCATATTTTATTTGTTAGGCTTTGTTTTAATAAACTGTTGAAATTTGATTAACCTCTATAAATATGGTTATAATATATAATATAACTACTATTTAGGAGGTTTTTTATGCCAAGAGTTAATAATGTTATTCAGCAAGTTTCACAATTAAATACATATGAGCAAGAGAAGGTATTTGATTTTTTAAAGACTGTATTGATGTCAAATGGAATAACTAACTCTATAGATGAAGAAATCGCTGAAAATAGATTTAACAAGGGGAAGTGCTGTCCTTTTTGCAATCATGATAAAATATCTAAGTATGGAAAATATCATGGTAAGAATGGCGTTAAACAAAGGTATAAATGCCAAAATCCAGAGTGCAAAAAAACTTTCAATGATTTTTCTAAATCCCCAGTTTCAAGTAGTAAAAAGGGATTAGATAAATGGCTACTATATGCTCAATGTATGATAAATGGTAACACTATTAGGCAATGTGCCGAAATTGTTGAGATTGATATTTTATCAAGACTAAACTTTAAAAAATATCATACTATCAATGAATTTATATATTGGTCATGTTAAATATATTAATTCAAATAATAAAAAAGAGACAGGGTTTGTCTCTTTTTTATTATTTGAATTAAATTAGATTTATATTATTCTTCAGTTAGATAATGTTCATAATTAATTTCTTTAATCTCAAGGGGAGAAAAGTTGATAATATCATATGTCGCAATATTTGTATCAAAAGGAGGATTATGTGCGCCAGTAAATGTTTCAAATTCAATTGTTACACGATACATGTACGGTTCAGGGTAATAACCACGTTCAACGTCTATTATTTTATAGTCCCACGATGTTCTTTTACCAGGTCCATATACTTTATTGACCGACTCTTCAATTACACCATATAGAATTCTTTCTACCATCAAATGATATTCTGATAGTTGCTCTTCGCAAGATAAAGAATTAAAAGATGTAGACGAATCATCTGCGAATGCTGTATATTTTGATAAATCATTATTAGAATTGCTAACAAATAGTAAATACCCTACTAAAGTCAAAGTAATTATAACTATTGCTGGACTTTTATACATTACTCTCAATTTCATTCCTCCTATTATGATTATTTTATAGTAATATTATTTTAAAAATAAATAATGAAACACATAAATAGGTTGTTCTTTATTAAATTTCTTCATACATTTTCGCATGAAATGATTTAATCTGTTCTTTCAGTTGTTTATTTTCTACCTCTAATCGTTTGATACGACTTCTAAGTGATTCAATCATCGCATCTTTTGTCTCATCTGTTCGTTCTCTTTTGGTTTGTTTTTGAGTAGGTGATTGTTCTTGTTGGGTTCTCAAGCGCTCGATTCGTTCACGAATTGTGTCATGATTATAGAGAGTGGCTTTACTAACTCCAGATTCTTTTGAAACACTATTGAAGTTAATAAGTTCTTGAGCTAATACAAGCCGTTTAATCGCTTCGTCCACCCGTTGATGAGTCTTTTGTCGTCTTTGTTCATGCACCTGTTGTAAATGAGCTTTACGGTCATAATCAGACATTTGATTCACCTCGTTTTCGTTTTAATCGTTCCAAGTTACCAAAAATGATATCACCTTTTTGTAAGGTATCTAAAATGGATTGATAGGTTTCTAAATTTTTTTGATTCTTTTCTTTAATATCTTCTCGTCCATATTGTTCAGCGTACTGGATGGACCTTGAAGTGGTTTTAACTAAAAGTTCATATTTTTGAGTATCATCTTCTGAGAACCCAATCGCTAAATGATTACATGGTTTTCCTCCATTACAAGTTAAGCAAGGTGGTTCATCCATATAGGGGCAATCTCCTTTGATACGAGCGTGACAAGTACCATAAGGATTATCCATTGCTGTTAACTTATGGTCTCGATAAAGTGTTTCTAAAATCTCTTCAGGAATATCATCACCTGGTTGATATTGAACAATTCGGTCCCCATTGTCAAAACTAAACACTCCTTGTTTTATGACTTCATCAAAAGCTTTTCGCTTAGTATCATCTAATAATTTGGCATATGTCAGTGTCATCTCTGGAGAAGCGTGAGCTAATAATTCTTGTACAACTAAAATGTCTGCTCCATTGTTCAATAATTTAACACCGTAGGTATGGCGGAATTGATGCATTTTAAACCAAAAAAGATTACCACTCTCATCTTTAATTTGATGTTTAACTGCCAATTGATTAAGGTTCCCCCTTATCCATCCTTGAGAATACGGCTTTCCTTTTCGACGACCATGATAGCACACAAAAATATAATTATCGGGATTATTATCCTGATTACTATATTCAATAGAACGTTTAATTTCAACTGCTAATAAATTTGCTAATTCATCATCTATTGGAATGCGGTGTCCTTTAATTTGAATTTTTTGGATATCTGTTTGAATATAATATTTTTCTTTTAACCGAACCAAGCAATCAGTTTTTAATCCCAAAACATCTGAAATCCGCAAACCTGTTTTGAAAGCCGTATAGATAATTGGAACCATATCAGGATGAAGGTCGTTTATATTTTTAAATAATTGTTCCAACACAAAATCAGGAATATAATCAATTTTATCCGCAGATTTTTTAGGTAATTTAGGTTTATCAGAAGAGTATATCAACTTATGCATTGATATCTTAGGAGCGATATCATACTCATAAAATTGAATATCCGTTAAGAATCTGTCAACATAAGTCACTGCTTTCAAAATATAATTCTGAGGATTAGCTCCTTTTCGAGTTAAATTGCTTTGAACATATTCATTTATATAACAGATATATCCTTCAATATGTTGACGTTTTAATTCGTTTAAATTATCCCATGTGGGTTCTACTTGTATTATATAATTCAAAAAATGTGAAACAAAAAATGAATAACTTCGAGCTGTTCCTACTGAAAAATTATTACGGCTCAATAAACGATGCTTTAAATATTTTTTCAAGTTATTTTTAAAATTAAGATTTATGATTTGCCTAAAGTCAATGTAATAAGATGCCGTACTTTTATTATAATCCAATCCATATTTTTGATTTAATACGCGAATATCCCAACGGTCTTTTTCCCATTCTTCTCGCTCGTCACTTAAGTAGGTATACAGTGTATAAAAACTTTTAATAAAATTGACGAACACCGATTTATATTTTAGTTCTCCATAAACTGTGTCTATTTGAGTTTTAACTGTTGAAACCTTATTATCATTCAGCCAAAATATCCATTCCTTTTGAACTTTATCTATATCCATATCTAATAAAGAAGAATATTCAGGATGTTTCTCGTTTAAAAATGATATGAGTTTTCTAAATGGAGAACTCATTCCGTATCCACCTGTTAATTTCCACTTTTCTTCGAATATTAAATGATGAATTAAAAACTTAAATTCTATTTTTATATCTTCGTTTTCAAAATGAAAATCAAAATTTTTAGAGCCTTTTTTAGGATAATTATCTTTGAGTAACTGAAATTGTTTAATCTTGAAAAAAAAGTCTATATTCCAAGTATCATTTTCTAAAAAATAATTGGTTTCAATGTATTCAGTCGTCACCGTTCCATCAGAATGGACTGTTTTTTCAGGATAAGACTTCAATGTTTCGATGAGTAAACTCTGGGGATTTAACTCTTCTTCTGGATGTAGTAACTGTAATGCTGTTGTCATTAAATCACCGCCTATTGTGTGTTTCTATCAAGTTGAAATGCATGTTGAGCCTTTTCCCATTCGGCTCGAATTTCTTCATCTGTCTGATGCACATAAATGTCCATTGTTGTTTGAATCTGAGCGTGACCTAATCTTTCTTGGACCAATTTAACATCTTTGGTCGTTTGATAATAGATTGAGGCATGTGTATGTCGTAAGAGGTGAGGGTGAGCGTCAATCCCTGTCTTTTGTTTAAGACGTTTAAAGAGTGATTGAACATCCGTATATTCTAAGGGCTCTCCTTTATTTGCCCCTTTTAATTTAACGAATAAGAAATTGGTATCGGTCTCTAATTCATCCAGTACCTCATAAAGATAGTCATCATATAAATTCATCAAGTCAGACGAGATTTCAATCTTCCTCTCATTCGTTTTAAGTTTAGCCCCATTTTCTAATTCGCCACGGTCAACTAATTGAATATGGTATCCGATGCGATAGTCTCGTTTAAAATCGACAATATGGAGTGATAAAACTTCTCCAATTCTTAATCCTGTCTCAAATAAAAGATTCAACAAGAATTCATCTCGAATGTTTGAAGTGGCTTGAACTAATTGGACAACTTGCTCTTTTGTTAAAGTTTTTAATTTCTTCTTAGGCTCCTTGACCTTTAATAGATTTTTAGTCACAGGATTTCCTTTTGTAATATGATGCAAGAATCCTTTATATCGTTTCCCATTTCCTACATAGATTTGTTTCATTAACTTATCCGCAACATCAGTTGGGAGCTCATCATTTCGATAGAGATAATCATAAAAATTAGTGACCACTGTAATCGTAAGATTCACTGTCTTTGCCGTTAGTTTAGAGGTCATAGGTGAGGCAGTAATGACTTTTGAATTACGATAGGGGTTCTGTAACCAAGAAACAAACTCTGCCATTCCTTGCAACGTAATTTGTTTATAATCCTTTCCTGTCTCTTCTAAAAAAGTAAAGTAGTGTTTCAATCCATAACAGTAAGTCTTTAACGTATTATGACTTTTACCTGTTTGGTCTAAATACTTGAGATATTTAACAACTGGGGTGATAGGGATACCTTCTGAACCAATTAATAGGTACTTTCGTTGACCTTGAACTTTTACTTCTTGCACATACATGATGTCCCATCCTTTCACACTCTCTTGATTAACTTAATCTTAGATTTCCCTTATCCCCATATTTAATACATATTAAACTAAACTATTTTAACTTTGTTAATCTGTTTAATATAAATGAAAATAGAGGATTTATGCTTCATATTGAACATAATATCCTCTATTAATTATAGTATTGTTAAAATATTGCAACAGCTTTCTTTTGGAGACATAAAATTATAGACGCTATTAGAAAATTTATTGGCTACGGCTCTCTTGAGGGTGTTATTGAACTCGATGAGACATACTTTGCCCTTAGCTATAAAGGGAATCATAGCAAAAGTTCTAATTTTACTATGCCAAGGGAATCAAGAAAGCGTGGTAAAGAAATAAATACAAGAGGTATATCAAAGGAATTTGCCTGTGTATTATGTGGTGTAGATAGATTAGGAAATATATATACTGGTTTAATATGTGATGGCAGACCTAACTATACTGATATAAATAGGGCTTTATCAGAGGTTGTTGAAGAAAATTCTATTTTATGTACTGATAAACATAGGAGTTATATCCCATTTGCGGCTCAACATAATTTTGAATTACATCAAATTAGGGGCGGGAGAAAAACTGTGGATATTTATAATATTCAAAGAGTCAATGCTTTTCATAGTAGCTTAAAAAGATGGATAAGAAAGTTTAATGGTGTTTCAACCAAGTTCCTAACAAACTACCTATTTTGGTATAAATGGACCCAATTATTTAAAACAGAAATGGAAAGAAATAAGCCTAAAAAGTTCTTTATTCATGCTAATTCAACACATTCTATATCTTTAATAAAGGATTTTAAGATTAGAAGACCAATATATGTATAAAGGTAAAATTTGTTTTAATTTTACTATTTTTAGTGTACAATAAATATAATGATTGATGAACAATTGTATTTTAATGCGAATAGGGGGTTAGAAAAAAAAAGTGAAAATTATGGTGGGTGTATTGACGAAGCTACATATGACTTCTTATAGTTTTTCTGTTACAAGATATTTTTGATAAAAATATTTAAAATTTTTATATGTACAAATATGATTTTGGATTCTACATTAGAAATGTATAATCAGGATAATAATCATTATATACTCAGATGTAAATTCATGCTTATATTGATTAACAATTTTGACGTATCAAATTACTAATAAAATAGATAGCTATACAAAATGAATGTATCTATCCATTTTATATAGCTATCTACTAAATTTTATCAAGTAATTTTTGTAGAGATAATTTTAATTTTTTTACAAATTTATCTCTAAGCTTAGGTGAAATATCTAAAAGTGATAGATAAGGGTTTAAGTCCTCTAATTCAACTAATAAAAGTTTACCATTATTATCTCTACAAGCATCAACTCTTTGGATTCCATGATTTATATTATTCCACTCGATAAAACTATTTGCAAAATCTAAATCTTCTTTAGTTGCTTTGTATTCTTTAAGTTCCCATCTTCTATTTTTATCAGGAGCATAAAGGGCATATTGGAACTCTTTATCTATAAAATAAAATGATACTTCATACTCAAAGTTTATAAGTGGTTGAATTAAAGTATTTTTATCATTTTTATCTACTCTTCTTAAAAGAACTTCTTTAGATAAAAACTCCATACCTATAGAATCAGCACCATCTTTTGGTTTTATAACATATGTTTCAACCTCTGGAAGTTTAGAAAAATCATTTATAGTATCAATAGTCTTTATAACATCAAAATTTTTCTTTGTTAATTCAATTAAATAATCTTTTCCATTCATATCTCCTTTGCCATTAAAAGAATTATATGTTTTTAAATTTTTTAATTTCACATTATTTCTAAATAGCTCATACTCATCTTTAAAATTAGCTACTGGACCAGCATTTCTAAATATAGTTAAATCAAAATCATCTGTAAAACTATTCATATCCTTAGGATTACAGATAACTAAATTAAAATCTTTTCTTAATTCTGAAGTAAGAAATAAATCTTCTTCATAATAAAGTCTTCCTTTTGCTTCATAATATAAATCTGTAACAAATAGTATTTTTTTCATCGAGTATTCCTCCATTAAATTGTATATTTTATTACTTATATAATTTGAACCTATAACAAATAATATCTACTAATAAATAAAATTTTAATTTAAATACTAAAAAAAAGTGATATAATTATACTTATAAACAGATAAGTTATAGGGAAATAATACCAACAATTCGATATATCGATAGAAATTTCGGTATATAAAATTAATAGTATTATAAATTTAGAAAATAATTATGTCAAGTATTAATAAACTAAAAAGGAAAGAAATTAATTTATGAGAGATATTAATATCAATATTGGAAAAAATTTAAAAAGTATTAGAAAAAATAGAGGGTTAACAATAGAGGAACTATCTACTAATTCTAATGTAAGTAAAAGTATGATTAGTGAAATTGAAAGAGGTATTAGAAATCCATCAATAACTGTTTTATGGAATATAGCAAATAGCTTAAAAATACCTTTAAATTATTTCTTAAAAGAAGAAAATAGTCATACTGCAAAAATATATAAATTTTCTGAAAAACAATCTATTGGAGAAAATGGTTATTCTTGTTATCCATTAGTAAATTTTGATAATGATAAAAACCTTGAAATTTATTTTAACGAATATCTTCCAAAATCTAAAACGGAAGAATCAGCTCACTATGAAGATGTAGAAGAATATGCACTAATAACATCTGGAACATTAACATTAAATTTAAACGGTGAAGAATTTATTGTTAATGAAGGAGAGGTAATACATTTTATAGCGAATAAATCACACTATTATTTTAATAAAACAGATACTATAGCTAAAGCATTCATATTAATGTTTTATCCAAAATAGTATTCTGAAACAATATTAATATATTGCGATTCAAATAGGATGTCCAAATGGACATCCTATTATGTTATGATAATTTCAACACTATTTTAAAACAAAGCCAAAATAATATATTTAATGTAAAAATAATAGAAAAATGTAATTGTTATCACATAAAAGAGGGATATTTCATGATATAATAAAAAAATAAATAAAAATAAGAATGTAAAAATACGAGATATAATTATAATTATGGTATTTTTATATTTAGTTTTATTAAATAATTAGATATTAAGTAGGGGAGTAAATATTATGAAGAAATTTATAAAAGAACAGGTGCTAAAAGTAGTAGATACACTTGAGACTATAATAGGGGTACTTTTAGCAATTTGTATTGGAATATCTGTTATATATCTAATTTTTGATATTACATCGGTATTCTCATTTAGAAATAATTTAGATGCATTTAATGATTATCTTTCAATAGCATTTAACTTTGTTATTGGAATAGAATTTATAAAGATGTTATGTAAACATACACCAGAAACTGTAATTGAAGTTTTACTTTTTGCTATTGCAAGACAATTAATAGTTGAACACATGACAATATTCCAAAATTTAATAGGGGTACTAGCTATAGCAGCATTGTTTGCTACAAGAAAGTACTTATTTTATAACTTTGATGAAGTTGATAAAACTATTTATAGAAGTAGTGAAAGAGTAAAAAGGATAAACTTTTTAGAACATATCGATATACCACATGAAAATAAAGAAGATACATTAGAAGATATTGTACTAAAGGAAATAGAAGCAAGAAAACTAGAGTTAGGCACAGGAGTATGTATTTATTATCCAGGATTTGCATTAAGAGTAGCAAAAATAACAAATAATGTTGTAACAAGAGTTGAAGTTATACGTTCAATGAAAAAGAAATAAGGATTTAATTATAAAAAAGAGAAGTTGCACAACTAAGTAAATAGGGTACAACTTCTCTTTTTATTATTATAATATGAATTATGGATTGGTAAATAAATCTATTGTAAAATATTAAATATGATGATTTATTCTAATGTATTTAACAGTAATAAACATTTTGTTTATGTTAAGTTTATTATTTAGTATTATTATAAAAGTAAAAAATCTAGTAATAAAATACAATTTAAAGTTTAAACACGTTTTAAATGAATTTTGGGTAGAGGATAATTTATAAATGTTGGAGGAGGAAATTCATGATTAATATATTAGTAGTTGAAGATGATAAACATACAAGAAAACTATTAGAAACTATTTTAAAAAGAGAAGGATATTCAGTTTTAAAGGCTGAGGATGGCGTTATAGCAATGGAAGTACTTGAAAATAACCATGTTGATTTGATTATTTTAGATATAATGATGCCTAATATGGATGGTTATGAATTTGCTAAAGAACTTAGAGATGCAGAGTGTATGATACCGATACTTATGGCAACGGCAAAACAGCTTCCAGAAGATAAGAAAAGAGGATTTATTGTTGGAACAGATGATTATATGACAAAACCTATTGATACAGAGGAAATGCTTCTTAGAATTAAAGCTCTTCTTAGAAGATCACAAATAGCAAGTGCTAGAAAGCTTACAATTGGAAAAGTAACTTTGGATTATGATACTTTAACTGTATCACGTGAAGATGAAAAACAAACCCTTCCACAAAAGGAATTTTATCTATTATATAAACTTTTATCTTATCCAGATAGAATATTTACTCGTATTCAATTAATGGATGAAATTTGGGGAATGGAAACTGAAAGTGGTGATACAACGGTAAATGTTCATATAAACAGATTAAGAAAGCGTTTTGATTCTTATCCAGAATTTGAAATAATTTCTGTTAGGGGACTAGGATATAAGGCGGTAAAGAAAAGTGAATAAGTTAACTAAAAGAATAACATTATCAATGCATTTTGGGATTTTTATATTCATGATTAATTTAATTACTACAGTTATTACAGGGGTTTTAATGTATATATCATTTGCTCTAGGAATTTTAAATGAAAAAAATATTACAGGTATAATGGTATTACCTATAATTACATTAGTTTCATGTATTTTAATAGGTGTTGTAGTTTCTGCATGTTCAAGTAGAGCTGTATTAAAAAATGTTAGAGAGTTTATCGAAGCAACAGATAAACTATCACGTGGAGATTTTTCAGCCCGTTTAAATATAAGAAAGCCACCTGAATTTAGAATATTATCTAAAAATTTTAATACAATGGCAGAAGAATTAGGTAGTATTGAAGTATTACGTACAGATTTTATAAATAATTTTTCTCATGAATTTAAAACACCAATTATATCTATTAAAGGCTTTGCGGAAATTTTAAAGGATGATGATCTTTCTAAAGAAGAAAGAAATGAATATTTAGATATAATTATAGAAGAATCTAAAAGGTTAACATCACTTGCTACTAATGTTTTAAATCTTTCTAAAATTGAAACTCAAGCTATATTAAAAGAAAAGCAGATGTTCAATATAGGTGAGCAAATTCGTCAAAGTATATTACTTTTAGATTCTAAGTTTCAGTCTAAAAATATTTCATTAGATATTAATATTGAAGATTGTAATATATATGCTAATAAAAAAATGCTAAATCAAGTATGGCTAAATTTATTAGATAATGCAATTAAATTTAATAATGAAAATGGATTAGTTAGTGTTAATATGAAGAAAAAAGAAAAGGAAATTTTAATTACTATTATAGATTCGGGAATAGGAATTTCTAAAGAGGTCGTATCTAAAATATTTGATAAATTTTATCAAGAAGATACTTCTCATTCAACTAAAGGTAATGGACTTGGTCTTACTATAGTTAAGAAAATAATAGAATTGCATGGTGGAACAATAGAATGTGAGAGTATTGTTTCAAAGGGAACAAAATTTACAATAATATTGCCAATAGAGCAAATATAAAAATTAAATACAATGTAATTTATTTAAGAACTGATAGCTACTATAAATTTAGTGGTTATCAGTTTTTTTATTTCTAATAATTAAATTAATAAAAGGTAGATTTAGTTTATTTTCAGTTAATTTTTATAATATATGATTTAATCAAGACATCAAGGAAGGAGATTTAATATATGTTAAAAATATTTAAAAACTTTAAGGGGAAGGAATGGATACTTTTAATTATTAGTATTGCATTTGTAGTTTCACAAGTATGGCTTGATTTAAAATTACCAGATTATATGAGTGAAATTACACAACTTGTACAAACACCAGGAAGTGAGATGAGTGAAATTTTAACTTCAGGTGGATGGATGTTACTTTGTGCATTAGGAAGTTTAGTAGCTTCTATTATTGTTGCTGCTTTAGCGGCAAAAATAGCAGCTAATTTGTCTGCAAGACTTAGATTTAAAATGTTTGATAAGGTTCAATCATTTTCTATGGAAGAGATTAATAATTATTCTACAGCAAGTTTAATTACACGTTCTACAAATGATATTAATCAAATTCAAACATTTATAGTTATGGGATTACAAGCTTTAATAAAAGCTCCTATACTTGCAGTATGGGCAATACTAAAGATTGTAGGTAGAAACTGGCAACTATCATTAACTGTAGCTGGTGCAGTTGTAGTATTAATATTAATTGTTGGTACTTGTATTGTGTTAGCTCTTCCAAAGTTTACAAAACTTCAACAATTAACAGATAACTTAAATCGTGTTTCAAGAGAAAATCTTTCGGGAATTTCTGTTACTCGTGCATATAATGCAGAAAAATATCAAGAAGATAAATTTGAAGTTGCAAATAATGATCTTACAAAAGTTAACTTGTTTACAAATCGAGTTATGGCAGTATTAATGCCAAGTATAACATTTATAATGAGTGGAGTTAGTCTTGCTATTTATTGGGTTGGAGCAGTATTAATTCAAAATGCAAATATTACTGAAAAAATGGGATTATTTTCAGATGTTATAGTATTTTCATCATATGCAATACAAGTAATAATGGCATTTATGATGCTTGTTATGGTATTTATTATAATGCCACGTGCAACTGTAGCAGCAAAAAGAATTAATGAGGTATTAGAGACTAAAATTACTATAAAAAATGGAACAAATACACAATCACCAATTGGAGTATTAGGACAAGTTGAATTTAAAAATGTTAGTTTTAAATATCCAGATGCAGATGATTATGTTATAAAAAATATTAGTTTTAAAGCTAATAGAGGAGAAACAATTGCATTTATAGGAGCAACTGGTGCTGGTAAAAGTACATTAATTAATCTTATTCCACGTTTTTATGATGCTACAGAAGGTGAAGTATTAGTGGATGGAGTTAATGTAAAAGAATATGATCAAAAATATCTTAGAAATAAATTAGGATATGTTTCTCAAAAGGTTACTTTATTCGAAGGAACAGTTGAATCAAATGTAGCATTTGGAGAAAATGGCAAATCAGAAATTACAAAAAATGATGTTATTTATGGGGTATATGCAGCACAAGCAGCTGAGTTTGTTGAAAATTTAGATGGAGAATATGATGCTCATATTTCACAAGGTGGTACTAACCTTTCAGGAGGTCAAAAGCAACGTTTATCAATAGCAAGAGCAATAGCACGTTATCCAGAAATATTAATTTTTGATGATTCATTCTCAGCTCTTGATTACAAAACAGATAGCAAACTTCGTAAATTCTTGAAAAAAGAAAGTATAGGAACAACAATGCTTGTCGTAGCTCAAAGAATAAGTAGTATAAGAGATGCAGATAAGATTATTGTATTAGAAGATGGTCAAATGGTTGGTATAGGAAAACATGATGAATTAATGAAAACATGTAATGTATATAAAGAAATTGCATACTCTCAACTTTCAAAGGAGGAATTAGCTGTGGACATGGAAGCAGCTTGTTCAGATATTTCAGAGGAGGAGGTTGTATAATGAATAGAAACAAAAGTAAAAATTCAGAAAAAAGTTTAAGTAAGCTTATAACTTATTGTAAAAAATATATTCCAGTAATAATTATTGCTTTGACCAGTGCAGTTATAGGAACTATATTAACTATAATAGGACCTGATAAGCTATCAGAAATGACAGATATTATTACAGCTGGGATAATGACTAGTATTGATTTAGATAAAATAGCATCAATAGGACTAACATTAGTTGCTATATACGTAATTAGTGCAATTTTAACTTTTGCTCAAGGTTATATTATGGCAACTATTACACAAAAAGTTTCTAAAAACTTAAGAAGTGATATTTCTAAGAAAATAAATAAATTACCAATGTCATATTATAACAATAATACTACTGGGGATTTACTTTCTCGTGTTACAAATGATGTAGATACTATAGGGCAAGCGTTAAATCAAAGTGTTGGAACATTAATTAGTGCAATATGTTTATTCTTTGGTTCTTTAATTATGATGTTAAAGACAAATGTCATAATGACAGTAACTGCAGTACTAGCTACAATGATTGGTTTTGCACTAATGATGATAATTATGAAAAGCTCTCAAAAGTATTTTATGAGACAACAAGAATATTTAGGAAAAATTAATGGACATGTTGAAGAAGTATATTCAGGGCATACTATTGTAAAAGCCTATAATGCAGAAGAACAAATGGATAATAAGTTCAGGGCTTTAAATTCAACACTTAAAAATAGTACATTTAAAGCTCAATTCCTATCAGGATTAATGATGCCTATTATGACATTTATAGGAAATTTAGGATATGTTGCAGTTTGCGTAGTAGGTGCAGCTCTTGCAATGAATGGTAATATTTCTTTTGGGGTAATTGTAGCATTTATAATGTATGTTCGTTACTTTACTCAACCTTTAGCTCAAATGGCTCAAGGAGTTCAAAATTTACAATCAGCAGCTGCTGCAAGTCATCGTGTTTTTGAATTTTTAGAAGCAAAAGAAATGGAAGATGAAAGTCATAAGACTAAATCACTTGAAAATGCTAAAGGAAAAGTAGAATTTAAAAATGTTAAGTTTGGTTATGAAGGATCAGATAGAATAATAATCAATGATTTTTCTGCAATTGCAAAGCCAGGTCAAAAAGTTGCCATAGTTGGGCCTACAGGGGCAGGTAAATCTACACTAGTAAATTTACTAATGCGTTTTAATGAAATTAATAGTGGTGAAATTTTAATTGATGATATTCCTACAAGTGATTTAACAAGGGAAAATATTCATGATTTATTCTGCATGGTACTACAAGATACATGGTTATTTGAAGGTACAATTAGAGAAAACCTTGTATATAACAAAGAAGGAGTAAGTGATGAGGTTATAAAAGAGGCATGTAAAGCAGTTGGTTTAGATCACTTTATTGAAACATTACATGATGGATATAACACAATTTTAAATGATAAAGTTAATTTATCTGCAGGACAAAAGCAACAGCTTACAATTGCAAGAGCAATGATTAAAGATGCTCCAATGTTAATTTTAGATGAAGCAACAAGTTCAGTAGATACAAGAACAGAGCTTTTAATTCAAAGTGCAATGGATAAGCTTATGGAAGGAAGAACATCTTTTGTTATAGCTCATAGACTTTCAACTATTAAGAATGCTGATGTTATTCTTGTATTAAAAGATGGAGATATTTTAGAGAGTGGAAATCATGAAGAGTTACTTGCTAAGGATGGATTCTATGCAGAGTTGTATAATAGTCAATTTGAACAGGTAGCTTAATATAGAAAAAAGTAATAAAGATTTATTTCTTTGATTACTTATTGAAAAATAAGAATATATATCTAAAATATATTTATAAATTATTGTAATAGATATATAATATACACAAAGAGATGATGTTGTTAAACAACACCGTCTCTTTGTTTTTTTTAGATGGAATTAAAATGCAGCTAATTCACTAATTCAAAGAATGAAAGAATAAGGCAATTTTTAAAAAGTATATTATAGAGTTTAATAATCCAATAAGAATTTACCTCTTTCTTAGTGGATTAAATTTTGGCAAATATATTGGAAAAAGTTGAAGTTTAAACTAAATTTAATTATACTAAAACAGTTAAAGGTTAAATTATTTAAACTTATAAAAACAAATGAATGAAAATATAAAGAAGTATTGGCAAGAAAAATCTAGAGCTTAAGGAGAATAAAATGGAATTTAGAAAATCGATAAAATCAGATGTTAGTAGAATAATGGAAATTATTAGACAGGCTCAAGAGTATTTTAAATTACAAGGAATTAATCAATGGCAAAATAATTATCCAAACAAAGAAGTAATAAATAATGACATAGATAATGGGCAAAGCTATGTAATGTTAAAAGATAATAATATAGTAGCAACTACAGTTGTTTCATTTAAAGAAGAAAAATCATATGAAAATATTATTGATGGTAAATGGATTACAAATGATAAATACGGGGTAATTCATAGAATAGCAGTAGATAGTAATTATAAAGGATTAGGTTTATCGCATGAAATTATTAAATATTCAGAAGAGCTTTGCTTAAGCAATAATATACATAGTATTAGAGTTGATACCCATGAGGAAAATATACCAATGCAAAATTTACTTAAGAAAAATAATTTCAAATATTGTGGAATTATCTTTTTAGAAGATGGTGCAAAAAGAATAGCTTTTGAGAAAACTATATAAAAATAAAAGAGTAATAGTAGAAAAGGGGAAGTAAAGATGATAAGACCAATTGTAAAAGATGAATTATTTTTAGCTCAAAAATCAGAAGATGCCAATAAAGAAGATGCAAGCATAATTGAAGATTTAATAGATACATTAAGAGCAAATATTGAAGAGTGTGTTGGAATGGCTGCAAATATGATAGGCGTTAAAAAGCGTATTATAGTGTTTGCTGCTGGAGAGTTAATAGTACCAATGGTAAATCCAGTTATTTTAAAAAAGCAAAAAAGATATGAAGCAGAAGAATGTTGTTTATCATTAACTGGTTTTAGAAAAGCTATAAGATATGAAGAAATTGAAGTAGAATATTTAGATGCAAATTTTAATAAACAAAAGCAAAAATTTACTGGGTTTGTAGCTCAAATTATTCAACATGAAATAGATCATTGTAATGGAATTATAATATAGTAAAATTATTTTATACACAAAAGAGGTATCTTATGAATAAAAAGAGAAATATAATAATAGCTATACTACTTGGACTATTTATTTTAGGAAGTATAGTATTTGTAGCTATAAAGGTTGAAAAGCAACCTGAAATAAAAGAAGATATAAAAAAAGAGGAAACAAATGAAAAAGTAGATTCAGATATAATGGATTTCCTTAATGCAATTGCGGGAGTTAAAGCTGAAGAACTAGAAATAATAAATAACCCTATAATTGGAGTTAAAGGTAAAATATTTGTACCAGAAGAATCAATAGTAAATGGTATAAATTACTTTTTAGAAAAAAAAAAAAATAATAAAATGAGTAACTTAGAAGCAGTTACTGAAGACAATAATATTAGTTTATATGTTAATTATGCAGTTACAGATAAAATTAGTACACCTATTAAGGTTGATATATCGCCTAATTTAAATGAAAATAAGGACCTAGTTATTAATATTGGATCAGTAAAGATTCTTGATTTAAAGTTAGCTGATTTTATTGTAAATTTAGCATTAAAAACTTTCATTAAAGACTGGTTTGTAAATAGTGATATTATAGTAGCGTATGAAAATAATAAAGTAATAATTTCTAAAGAAAATTTTAATGGAATAGATTTAAATTCTATTTTAGTAAGTGATGAGGGAATAACTTTAGATATGATGATTGATGCAAATATATTACAAAAGTAAAATTAAACTGCACATGAATTATAATATGGTATGAAATAATTTATAATAATGATTTTGGAGTGAAAAATATATTAAATGAAAAAGATTCACAAAGTAAAAGTGCTTTGTGAATCTTTTATTTTTATATAATTAGTAAATTTTAGTAATTGGCTTTTGCTTTTAATGCAGGAATAAATGTTTTAAACAAAAATAAGCAAAGACAAACAGCTGCAAAGATTATTCCTATAGGATATGCTATTGTTGTTGAAAGTTTAAATCCTTCTTCTGCATATAAAATATAAGTACAGCTTACAGCGGACATGAATGTTGCCGGTAATGCTGCAATTAATGATGAAGCAGGTTTAGCAACTTTAGCATATTTAGCAAGATATACAGAGCCTGCCCAAAGTACGATCATAGCTAATGTTTGGTTAGACCATGAGAAATATCTCCAAACAACAGAGTAATCGATAAGGGAAATTAAATATCCAATTCCAAGAAGAGGTACTGCTAACATAAGTCTCTTAGGAATTTTAGTTTGGTCAATTTTAAACCAATCTGCAATGGTAAGCCTTGCACTTCTAAAGGCTGTATCACCTGAAGTAATTGGACAAGCAATAACACCAATCATTGCAAGTACACCACCAAATTTACCTAGTAAACCAATAGACATTTCATAAACAGTAGATGAATTACCACCACCAGCTGCAAGTAATCCACCAGTACCTTTATAGAAAGCAACACCAGCTGAAGCCCAAATAAGAGCAATTATACCTTCAGCAACCATTGCGCCATAAAAGATCTTTCTGCCGTTTTTTTCATTATTAATGCAACGTGAAATTATTGGTGATTGAGTTGCATGGAAACCAGAAATAGCACCACATGCAACGGTTATAAACATTAATGGCCAAATTGGAGCACCATTTGGATGAAGATTTTCAAAGGTAATTTCCATCATTGGATTAGTTCCACTATGAGCAATTGTTGCACCTGCAATACCAAGAGCCATAACTATTAAACATATACCAAATATAGGATAAAGTTTACCTATGATTTTATCAATAGGTAATAAGGTAGCTAAAAAATAATAAATTAATACAACGATTGTCCAAAATGTAATATTCATAAAATTTGGAGTAAGCTTTGCTAAAAGACCAGCAGGGCCTACCATAAATACGACCCCAACCATAACAAGTAAAATTACTGAAAAAACTCTCATAACATTTTTCATTACTTTTCCTAAGTAAATACCAACTATTTCAGAAATACTAGCACCATCATTTCTAACTGATAACATACCACTTAGAAAATCATGAACACCTCCGGCTAATATAGTACCAAAAACAATCCAAAGATATACAGATGGTCCCCATATAGCTCCAGATAAAGCACCAAATATTGGTCCAAGACCCGCTATGTTAAGAAGTTGAATTAAGAAAGATTTCCAAGGTTTCATTGGCATATAGTCAACTCCATCTGGATGAACTAAAGCTGGAGTTTTTCTATCAAATTCTGGACCAAATACCTTTTCAACAAGTTTACCATAAAGAAAATAGCCAAGAATTAAAATAGCTAGACAGACAAAAAAACTAATCAAAATAAGTCCTCCTTGAATAATTATTTTTGAATATAACAGCAGTAATAAAACGTTTACAAAAGATATCTTTTAGTAAAAATATATGTAGCTAATATATTTATTAGTACTAAATTATAATAATTTGTTAGTACCTAATTTGTAATAGATTTTTATAAATTTAATATTATTATATCTTTTTGTAAATACTATTTATGTGATTTTAAACATAAGGAGACGAATTAATGAAAAGAGAACATTATATAGTAAATGGAATAGCAAATGAAAATATGAAAACACAAATTAAAAATTCACTTGAAAAAATAGATGGAGTAAATAATGTTTGTGTGGATATGTCAAGGGGAAGTGTTGAAGTTATATATAACAACCCAGCTACAGAACAAGAAATAAGAAGTTGCATAGAAAATACTGGCCATAAAATAGAATAAGAAATAAGCAATAAATAAGGTTAATTTTTTTAATGAAATTAACTTTATTTTTTTGTAAAAATTAAAGAGAGTATTTGTATTATATAAATGAAAAGTTAAAAAATATGGCTTTAATATTTTCATTATTTAGTAGCGATTTAGAATGAAAATCTAGAATATATAATGTTAAAAAAATAGAAAAATAGAGTTTTAAAAGAAAAGTGGTGAATTATGACACAAATTCAGAACAATAGCATTAGACTTTTCATAATATAGACTAAAGGAGTGTGTTAATTATGAAAATTGCAGTTAGAGGAGGACATTGTCCAAATGTTCCAGGATCAAGTGCTTTAATAGATGAATTGACAGAAGATAGATTAGTAAAAAATGCAGTAATTAAATATTTAAAACAATTAGGAATAAATGTTCTTGATGTTACACCACCAGATACAACTTCATCTTCATCTTCAGACTTAAGTTATGGGGTTAATGAAGCTAATAATTGGGGTGCTGACTTATTTGTATCAATACACTTTAATAATGCTTATAGCTCTTATAATGGAGCGTTAGGAACTGAAGTATGTGTTTATTCTGAATATGATACAGCTAAAAGAGTCGTTAATAAAATGGCTTCTTTAGGATTTAAAAATAGAGGACAAAAAGTAAGAACTGGTTTGTATGAATTGAGGCATACTAGCATGAAATCAATGATAGTAGAAGTTTGTTTTGTTGAAGCAACTGAAGATGTTGCTTTATATAAGAAGCTCGGTTATGATAAAATTGGTAAGACAATAGCAGAGGCTATAGTCAATAGTTCTACAAATTCAACAGACTCTACAACACCTGAGCCTACTCCATCAAACCCACCAACTACTAATTATGATAGCTGGGTGGCTAGATTACAAGAAGAATGCAATAAACAAGGTTTTTCAAATCAAAAGGTAGATGGTATTGCAGGTCCTAATACTTTAAATGGATGCCCTATGTTAAAGCAAGGTGCTAGGGGCAATATTACAAAGTTACTTCAAGAAAAATTAGGTATAAGTGCTGATGGAATTTTTGGAGCTAATACTAAAGCAGCAGTTATTTCTTATCAAAAAGCTAATGGATTATCTGCTGATGGAATTGTAGGACCTAATACTTGGAAAAAATTATTAGGTTTATAATTATTTAAGTCAAGGATTATTGGACAAACCTTAAAGTTTAATATGGTGTTGTTCATATCCTTGCTTTTCTTATTTCCATGGGATATAATGCACTTTAGTAATTAGGATTACCAATATAAGGAGAAAGAAAAATGAATAATTTACTAAAACTAAAAAGAAAAGACGGAGTAATGGTAGATACACAATTAATAGAATTAAAATTATCAGATATAGATAAGATAATGGAGCTTCAAGAAGCTATAATAAATGGATTAGAAAATAAAGAAATTTATGCAGAAACAGAAAAAGATGAGTTTGAAGAATATTTAAATGGTAAGGGAAAAGTAATAGGATATGTAACAAGTGATCATGAGCTTATAGCAATGGGCGTATATGTTAGTAAGGGATACGATGAATCTAATTATGCATATGATTTAGATTTATGTGGCGAAGATATATTAAAGGTCGGACAAATAGAAGCAACTATAGTAAAAGATGAATATAGAGGAAATAAACTTCAAAAATTGATGTGTGAAGAATTAGAAAAAATAGCAAAGGAAAATAATAATGAATTATTATGTGCTACAGCATCACCTTATAATAAATTTAGTGTAAATACATTTATAAATTTAGGTTATGAAATAAAAAAAGACAAATTAAAATATGGTGGTTTAAGAAGATATGTTTTAGTTAAAAATTTATATGTAAATAACAAATAAGAACAGTCAAGAGTAGAAGTTAAAGTAATATTAAATACCTTTTCTGAATAGTATATGATGTACAGAATAAAAAAACTATATATCATAAATGAAAAGGAAGGATTAGAATGGATAATTTAGTATTCAACATAAGTGAAAGATGTGAAAATGGTAAAAAGGTACGAATGAATGGACAAATTCCATGTATTATTTATGGAAGAGATCTTAATAAGGCTTTATCTGCAAAAATCACTAAAAGAGAGTTGATTAGATTATTAGGATATCCTAAGAGTTCTGTAGTATCTTTAAATTTAAATGGAGATTATAAGAAATGCATAGTAAAAGAAATGCAAAAAGATCCTTTTGGAAAGATAATTCATATAGATTTCCAAAGCATAAGTAAAGGTGAATTAGTAAAGCTAAAAATACCAGTAATATTCTATGGACAAGAAGCACTAGAAGCAAAAGGATTATTATTAGAATCATTTGTTAATGAGGTTGAATTACAAGGGGAAGTAGGTAAGTTCCCAGATAATATATCTATTGATGTATCTAAATTAGAAGAAGGAAACCAAATACTTGTTAGAGATTTACCTATTTCAAAGGATATGGTAATTGAAGGCAATGTTGATTTAGCAGTAGCTAAAATTAGTTATAGAACAAATAATGTAAGTGAAGATGAATCTGAAGAATAAAAGATAAAGGATGGCATATGCCATCCTTTATTAATGTACAATTAAAATTGAAAATGTTAAAAAATAAGTGAAATAGCGCAAATAGCATAAATGATATTAATTGCTCCAAAGATTATACCTAAAATAGCTAAGACTTTTCCTTTTTGTTGATTTTTAGATATTTGAGATAAACCAATTGCAGAAAAAACTACAGCTAAAATTCCTACAATACCAAAAAAGTTAAGGAAAAAAGAAATAATTCCTAAAACAAATCCTACGATTGCAAAAACATTATAAGAATTTTTAGTAGTAATTATTTGATCATCTTTATTATTATCCAAATTAAGTACCCCCAGCATTGATTAATATAGTATATGATTAATAATTAGCAATAATGATAAAAGAAATATAATTGTATAAAAAATAATTACTAATGCATTTGTAAGAAAATGAGAAAAAAATACTAAAAAAGGAATATAATTTAACATATATGTACATAATAATCTTGCTGATTGGTTTAATTTGCAATATATAGAATCATTATTAAAAATGGTGATAAAAAGAAAATCACATCTAAATAGATTTGATATAGGAAGTGAAAAAATGTTTTAAATATTAATAAATAATAATTAATTAATTTATTAAAGAAAGAGGATATAAAAATGAACAATATAAACGTAGGCGATAGTTATTATACTATTGAATCAGATCATAAAACATTACTGGAATTAAAGGTATCAAATGTAGAGCATAGAGGAAATGAAAATTTAATATTCTTAACTAGTGACAATAATTGTGATTATTGGAATGGGGCGTATTCTGTAAGTGATTCTAATATTGGTAAGTTTATCTTTTCTTCAAAGGAAGAAGCCATTGAAGCAACAAAAGCATATAAAAAGTAATAGATTTTTCTAAATAGAGAATAGTTTTATTAATTATTATAAAGCTATTCTCTATTATTTTTATATTTATACTTTTAA
>OLNJ01000560.1_pt1 | contig 30131 bp, 35 predicted proteins | sample 1672191 | NCBI WGS metagenome assembly OLNJ01 (sample SAMEA3136657, study PRJEB25190) | human gut metagenome | biome: human gut; feature: human-associated habitat; material: faeces | place: Austria | collected 2013 | reverse complement strand
AAATCATCCCCTGTTTTATGAGGTTCCTTGTGAACCTCCTTTTTTTATTTTTTATTTATTGTAAATTTAAGGTTTTTATGTTATAAATAGTATATTCAAATAAAGACAGTTCATTCAGACCATCCTGTCTCTAAACAAAACTAGGCTCAAATAGAATGATGATATTGGGCGCTTTTGCGCCCTTTTTTTCTGTAAAAATCAGAAAGCTTCCTTTTATGTGCCGAGTTTTGCGCAAGAAGGAAGCTTTTTTTTATTGTTGAGGAGAGATTATATGTTTACTTTAAAAAGTGAAATTGAATTTGATGCAGCACATTACTTAAGTGATTATGAAGGGAAATGTCACAATATTCATGGGCATCGGTACCGAGTTGTCATCAAAGTGTCGGCAGACTCACTGCATGAAACGGGACAATGTCGTGGGATGGTGGATGATTTTTCAACTATCAAGCAAGCCTTAAAGAAAATTCATGATTTATTTGATCACCGATTAATTCTTGAAGAGAATGAAGAGGGAAAAGAGCTTGCTAAAAAAATAGCAGAGACAAAGCTAGGCTTTGAAATATATTTTGTTCCATATCGTCCAACAGCAGAGGAAATGTCGCGTGATATTTATCAGAGATTACAAAATCTAGGAATAAAGGTAACCGAAGTAGAGTTATTTGAAACGCCTAAAAATAGTTGTATTTATACGGAGGTTTAAGATGTATCAAGTCATTGAAAAGTTTATTTCCATTGATGGTGAGGGGCCATGTGCGGGACAGTTGGCTGCCTTTATTCGATTTAAAAATTGTAATTTAAGTTGTGATTGGTGTGATACGTGCTATTCATATGATGGAAGTGTTGAAGGGGAAAATTTAAGTCCGCTAGAGATTTATCACTTTGTTAAGGAAAATAAAGTGAATCACGTGACTTTGACAGGGGGAGAGCCGCTGATTCAACCACAGATAGAAGTTTTGATAGGGATTTTAGCAGCCGATAAAGAGTTAACTATTCACATTGAAACCAATGGGTCTGTGAATATCCAGAGATTTAAGAAAAAGTTTTCAAAGTCTAATGTTGTTTTTATCTTAGATTATAAATTACCAAATAGCTTAATGCAATCAAGGATGGATGATGAAAACTTTAAATGGGTGACAAAGACAGATGTTTATAAATTTGTAATTGCAAGTCAAGAAGATTTAAAAGTTGCACATGAAGTGATTAGAGAACAGGGTCTATTAGAACGTTGTCTAGTTTATTTTAGTCCGGTAGTGGATTATATTAACCCAAGTTTGATTGTTGACTATATGAAAGATCATCAATTAAATGACGTGAGATTACAGTTACAATTGCATAAATATATTTGGCCAAAAGAAATGAGAGGTGTTTAAGATGAAGCGACAAATTGATACGAAACTGATTGAGCGCAGTATTAGAGATATTTTAGTTGCTCTTGGGGATGATCCAGAAAGAGAAGGATTAAAAGAAACTCCAAAACGTGTTGCTAAAATGTTTGAGGAAGTCTTTGAGGGGATGACGTTATCTAATGACGAAATTGCAGAGTTTTTTGGAACAACTTTTGAAGATGAAGCGCTCGATGAATGTCAAAATAACTTTGTCATCATTAAAGATATTCCAATTTTTAGTTATTGTGAGCATCATTTAGCCTTAATGTATAACATGCTTGTTACAGTGGCATATTTGCCGAAAGAAAAAATAATCGGCTTAAGTAAGGTAGCGCGAATTGCAGATATGGTTGGTCGTCGATTGCAGTTACAAGAGCGTATTGGTGAGGAAATCGCCGAAATCGTTGAAAAAGTAACAGAAAGTGAGGCGATTTGTGTTTTGATTAGTGGCGAACATAGTTGTATGACTGCAAGGGGGATTAAAAAACAGGGAACGACAACCACCACAGTGACTTATCGTGGAAAGCGAATGGAGGAAGAATCAGACTTGAGACAAGAGTGTTTATTATTAATGAAATAAAGGAGAGAATAAAAATGAAACAGGATAAAGCGGTACTTGTTTTTAGCGGTGGTCAAGATTCAACCACATGCTTATATTGGTCACTTGAAACATTTAAAGAAGTGATTGCTGTTACGTTTGATTATGGACAACGTCATCATTTAGAACTAGAGTGTGCTAAAGCGATTTGTCAGGAACTTGGTGTTGAACATCATGTGTTAGATATGTCTTTATTAAATCAATTAGCACCCAATGCTTTAACACGAGATGAGATTAAGATTGAGTTAGGTGAAGAGGGGCAGTTACCCTCAACTTTTGTACCAGGCCGTAATTTACTATTTTTAAGCTTTGCTGGAGTCTTAGCAAAGGTTAAAGGGGCTAAACATATTATTACAGGTGTCTGTGAAACTGATTTTTCTGGCTATCCAGATTGTCGAGATGTTTTTATCAAGTCATTAAATGTGACATTAAATTTAAGTATGGATGATGATTTTGTGATTCATACCCCACTCATGTGGTTGAATAAAGCACAGACTTGGGAGCTAGCAGACAAACTTGGAAAATTTGAGTATATACGAGAAAAAACTTTAACTTGCTACAATGGTATCATTGGAGATGGATGTGGTGAATGTCCAGCTTGTGTTTTAAGAAGGCGAGGACTAGAAAGTTATTTAACAACTAAAGGAGAGATTTAGATGTCAGGAAGAAAACAAGAAGAATTAAGCGAGATTACCTTACTTGGAAATCAAGGGACAACTTATACATATAGTTATGACCCTGAAATACTAGAAGTGTTTAATAATAAACATCCTAAGAATGATTACTTTGTGAAATTTAATTGTCCAGAGTTCACAAGTTTATGTCCGATTACAGGTCAACCTGATTTTGCCACGATTTATATCAGCTATATTCCTGGAGAAAAGATGGTTGAGAGTAAATCGTTAAAATTGTATTTATTTAGCTTTAGAAATCATGGGGATTTTCATGAAGATTGTATGAATATTATCATGGAAGATTTAATTAAATTGATGGATCCGAAATATATTGAGGTTTGGGGAAAATTCACACCTCGTGGTGGAATTAGTATTGATCCTTACTGTAATTATGGACGTCCTGGAACAAAATTTGAAGAAATGGCTCAATATCGTCTGATGAACCACGATTTATATCCAGAAAAAGTAGATAATCGTTAACTCAAATATCGCCTTTCATCCGACTATGTTTCCCTTTAAAAATGTGGTAGAATATGTCACATCAAAGGAATCGAGGAGGAGGAAAATACAATGACGAAACAAGAAGCCATTCATTTTTTACAAGAACATTTAAAATCGATGAAATATTTGGAATCAGCGATGGGGGTACTCTCTTGGGATATGGAAGTCATGGCTCCAGTCAAAGGGATTGAGTATCGAAGTGAGGTACTTGGATATTTATCGGTTGAGCATCATAAGTTAGCGACAGATACACGTATTGGTTGTGCGCTAAATGCTCTAGAAAATGAAAGTGATTTAATGCAAGTCGAGCAGAAATTAGTTGATTTTTTTAAAGATTCATTTGAAAAAAATACAAAAATTCCCGAATCATTACAACGCGATCTAACGGTAGCAACCTCTAAAGGAGGCCAATACTGGAAACAAGCGAAGGAAAAACAAGATTATAGTATCTTTAAACCGTACTTGCAAAAAGTCATTGATTTAGTTATTAAACAGGCAGAGTGTGTGGGGTATGAAGGACATATCTATAATGCGTGTCTAGATGATTTTGAAAAGGGAATGACGGTAGAGGAGTTGGATCGTATTTTTCCACCGCTACGAGATGGCTTAGTTAAGTTATTAAATCAAATTAAAGAAAGCCGTGTGTGTATTAAACTACATCCAAGTGGGGAGTTTGATAAAGCAAGACAAGAAAAATTGACGAATCAAGTCTTAGACATGATGGGATATGATTATCATGAAGCAGGTCGAATCGATGAAACTGAACACCCATTCACGACCTCTCTAGGAATCGGAGACACTCGAATTACAACACATTATTATGAAGATAATCTTGAGAGTGGTTTATTTAGTTCGATTCACGAAGGTGGACATGCAATTTATGATCAAAATATGCCACATGAACTTTCCGATTATGGTTTAGATGAGGCGCCATCTATGGGAATTCATGAATCTCAATCTCGTTTTTACGAAAACATCATTGGGCGCAGTTTGCCATTTTGGAAAGGTTATTATAAAAAATTGCAAGAATTATTTCCTGAGTATGGTTGGACCACCCTTGAAGAGTTCTATGGAATGATTAATGCTGTCAAACCTTCTTTAATTCGAACAGAAGCTGATGAAGTCACGTATTCATTACATGTCATTATTCGTTACGAAATCGAAAAATTAATGATGAGTGGAGAAGTCACAGTGGATGAACTTCCTGCTCTTTGGAATCAAAAGTATGAAGAATATTTAGGAATTACGCCAACAAATGATTCAGAAGGTGTCATGCAAGATGTTCACTGGTCAGAAGCATTAATTGGATACTTCCCAAGTTACGCACTCGGAAATTTATATGGTGCACAATTTTATCATCAAATGAAAAAAGAGATTCCTAACGTTGAAGAACAATTAGAAGCGGGAGATTTAAGTCAAGTCTTTATGTGGTTAAAAGAGAAAATTCATTCACAAGGAAATCTGTATTCACCAAGCGAACTGGTAGAAAAAGTGACGGGTGAGAAGTTGAATCCGATGTATTTTCTCGATTATTTAAATGAAAAGTATTCAAAGATTTATAAATTATAATTAAATCGTCTTTTGTTGCATATACTCCAATGATGAGCCTTTTGACTTATGATTGGAGTTTTTTTGTTGAGGTGATCAGATGAAATTGAAAGTTGAGAAAATGACAGAACAAGATGCATTTCAAATTTTTGTCTGGAAATATAGTGAGCCTTATGATTGGTATAACTTAGAAGGCGATGAAGCCTGTATCCATGAATTTTTAGAAGATTCGTATTATGTCGTGAAAGATCAAGAACATGGATTAGTTGGATTTTTTTGTTATGGACCATCGGCACAAGTTACAAGTGGGAAATTGTTAGGTTTTTATGCGGATGAGACTTATCTTGATATCGGACTGGGAATGAATCCACTTCTTTGTGGAAAAGGATATGGAGCCTCCTTTTTAGAGTTAGGGATGCAATATGCCAAAGAAATACTAGGAGCCAAAAAGTTTAGATTGACGGTTGCTGATTTTAATGAACGAGGAATTAAAGTGTATCAAAAAGTTGGTTTTTATGAAGTAGGAACGTTTGAAGCAAGAAATAGAGTGGAGCAAATTCGCTTTAAGGTCATGTGTAAATCAAATAATTAATCATTTAATAAAGTTTAATAAAAAAATGAACCTAAAAATTTGAAAAAACATTGAAATTAGATCGGAAATTTAGTTCGCAGATTACATGAGAAAATAACGTGTCATAAGAATAAATTTAGGAATGAATTTAAATAGGATTTAGTTCTCTATTCCGAACAAAATTATGAAGTTAGAATAATGTAATAAAAAACTCAAGTGAGGGTCTCACTTGAGTTTTGATTTAAAGATGAACTCATTAATGGCTTCACAAACGCCATTTTCATTGTGACTTTTTGCGATATAGTTACCGTGTGAAAACATATCTTCATTGGCATTTGCCATCACGAAGCTATATTTAGCAACTTTAAGCATTTCAATATCATTGTAATAATCACCAAAGACCATGGTTTCGTCTTGATTAATGTGTAATAAGGATTGGATTTTAGACAAGGCATTTCCCTTGTTGACTTCAAGGTTGGTAATATCGAGCCAAATATCTCCCGAGAGAGTCACCTTAAAATGTGAACCAAATCGGTTGTTTAAAATGGGATAACTGTTTTGCAACGGATGGTTTAAATCACAAATACAGATGCGGTGAATGGGATCGTGGATGTCTTGAAGATTAGAGACCACCTGGATATTAGAGAAGTAGTGCGCTAATATCTCTTCAAATTCGTTTTCGCATGGTGTTGCATACATTCCATTTGGACCAGATAAAATAACCTTGATATGGGTAATGGATTCACATTGCAGCAAGATGTCATCAATCGCTTTTTTTTCTAATAAGCTCATCTGTCGTTGATGATGTCGGCTCACCACAAACGCTCCGTTGTCACAAATGAAATCAAGATAAGGTGTGGCTTCTTTAAAAAAGTCTTTTAAATCATAATAAGATCGCCCACTTGCAATGACGAAGCAAATATTTTTTTGTAAGAGGCGATTTAATAAATCGATAAATCCATCTGGAAGCTGTCCCGCTTCGTTTAATAGTGTTCCATCCATATCTGTCGCAATTAATTTAATCATGAAAGGTCCCCCCAGTACTGATCATGTTTATGTGCCTATTGTAGGGGATGACATGATTTTAAACAAGTAGAAGGATGATGAAATGAATAAATTGTTTCAGTTTTTCAAACGTCATTTGCGATTAAATAAAGCATCCAATCCGGATATTTAATGGTGAGGGACGTTTTAAATATTAAGGGAATCAATAGGCTTATTTTAATGTTAGCTATTTTTATTGAATTCATTGGTTAAAACTTGAATCCAACTGTCACGATTATTGGGGCATGTTGAGGTAGAATCATTGACGAAAGAATTTTGTGCTCTTTATCCCGAGATTAAATGGTTTTCAATCACATAAAGTACCCTTTATCACTCGATAACCTCCGGGGAAAAGATGTCATCTTGTCATTTATTCAGGCACAGTCTACTTTGACATAGGAGGATCGAGCTAAAATTTTATCCTCGTTAAAAAGTCGGACAAATCACGGGAAGCTCAGGTTATATGTAAAAAATAGTAAAAAATAAACTAAAAAAATAAAATAGTTTTATTCATGTAAAAAAATGTCGTATTTTGACTAAAAGTGATTCTAAAAAAACACTTGGAAAAAATATATATAAATGGTAATATTGTCACGTGAAAAGTAATAGATTGAAGGAAGATGTGATGAATGACCATGAAATTAAATGTAGCCTTAATTGCACACGACCGAATGAAGGATCAAATGGTAAACTTTTGTTACGCCTATGAACACATTTTAGAAAACTATGGCTTATATGCAACGGGAACAACAGGTGGAAGAATTGAAGCGGGGACAAATTTGAAAGTGAATAAACTGGCATCGGGTCCACTTGGGGGAGATCAACAAATCGGTTCTTTAATTGTGACGGAAGCGATTGATCTTGTTATTTTTTTAAGAGACCCATTAACACCGCAACCCCATGAAACCGATATTCAAGCACTGATTAGATTGTGTGATGTTCACTATGTACCGATTGCGACTAATTTAGCTTCAGCAGAAATCTTTGTTAAGGCGTTAAATCAGGGGGATTTAGACTGGCGAACTTTAAGAAAAATACACGGTTCGTGAAATAAATTTAGGGGGATGTTAAATGTTACAAATTGTAAGTGTCAAACAAAGTCCAGTAGGAACACAAGAAGCGTTAGATTATATTCATCGTGTTTGGAATGGAAATAATCAAGCATCAAATTTTTTTGATATGATTACAAAAGTATCTCTTGGGGATGAAGAGATGGGAAATTTCTATGTGCTACTTCAAGATAATGAGGTTATTGGATGTTGTGGATTAGTCACACATGACGTGGTAACCAGTCGTAATTTTTATCCATGGGTGACGTCTTTGTATATTGATGAGGCATATCGAGGACGTAATTATGGGCAGTTGTTATTAAATCATGTTGGACATCAAGCACAGTTGATGGGATATCAAAAATTATATTTAACAACAGGTAAAACGGACTATTATCGCCGAAACGGGTGGCAGGAACTTGATCAGTATATTAGTCGTAAAAAAACACACGTTTATTATAAAGTGCTTCAAGAACAAAAATAATTATATTTTTTTTACAAAAACAGGAAACCGGTTACTGGTTTCCTGTTTTTTATTGACTTTTAGTAAAAGAAAAGAAACCACAATAAAGCGATAGAATCAAACAAACAAGAGATGATGCAGCCAAAAAGCCACCCAAAACATCACCTAAAAAATGGACGTTTACATACACTCGACTAAATCCAATTAAACAAGCATATAAAAAGCTAAAAAAACTAAGGAGATGGGCCCATGAACGCTTTTGACAATATTGATAAAGTAAGAAGCTACAAAGAATTGCAATGCCAAAACTCATCATGGAATGACCACTTGGAAAACTGTAGCCACTTTCATCAATTAAATGTTCAAAGGTTGGACGTTCTCGCATGTAATGAAGTTTTAATAGTAGATTACTCAATGTTAAGGCTAGAACTGTGAACATGCATAGTAAGCTTTCTTTATATTTTTTGAAGAGAAGAAACATAAGGCAACTAGCACCCGTGACAAACAAAATAGGAAGAGGATTAGCTGACTTCGTTAAGCTGATGAGGATAAAATTAAAAAAAGGCGATCGAATAGAGGTCATCATGTGATAAATTTGGATTTGGATGGGAGTCAAATCATGTGAAAAGATATAGTCTGCTAAAGAAAAGAAAAAAAGGATACTGAGAATAGAAATAATCAATAAGAGACGACTCTTAGGGGTAAAGTGGAATTTTTTCATCGGGAACTCCTTTCAAGATTAGATTTTTTGAAAAATAGTCAGCCTTAAAAGGTCTAATTTTGAAATTTAGATACAAACTAATTCTGTCAGAATGTTTGATGCTTAGGATGGAATGGTTATAGTATAAACTATTTCGTTCTCTTAAATGACTTAAAATATCTCAAATTTTTTAGTTTTTTACCTAAGCGATATTTTGACACTTTTGTTGTAGTCGTGTTAAAAATTTAAAAAATAATTGAGGGGTATTGATGAAAAAGTTATTGTATATAACAGTTAATTCTAAACCAGAAAATGAGTCGGCAAGTAAAATGGTTGGACGTCGGCTCGTAAATCAAATTTTAGCAACCTATCATGATTTCCAACTTGAAGAGTTGGACTTGTATGAGGTTCATGTCCCAAGACTTGAATCCCAATATTTTGAGTCTCGTAACTGCATGATTAATCAAGAGGCCATTAATCAATTACCTAAAAAAGAACAAGAAGAAGTCCATAAAATTGTGAAATTATGTGACCAATTTGTTGAGGCTGATGTAGTGGTTATGGCTGCTCCGATGTGGAGTTTATCGTTTCCAGCTCCTTTAAAAGAGTATATGGATTGCATTATTCAAGTCGGACGCACCATTACATTCGAAGGACACCTTCCAAAAGGATTACTTGATGATAAGTTACGTTCAGTGATCTATGTCCAGTCTTCTGGAGCATCGATTCCGTTTATTTTAAGCCCATTTTTCAATAAAGGTTTAAATTACATCGAAGATATGATGAAGTTTATGGGAATTAAAAAGTTCGAGTCTTTACTCGTTGATGGAACTGGAACAACGGAAGAAGAAAAACAAAAAGCAATCGAAAAAGCAACAAATAAAATAGAAGAGATCGTCAAACATTTGACGTTTGAAAAGTAGGAGGTTTAACATATGCAATTTAAATTAGATGATACGGTTCAACAATTTAAACTTGATTTTAAAGGACTTTATGATGAGATTAAAGTAGATGAAAATTATTTTGAAAGTAAAGAAGGCCATGAAACGGTGGCCATTACGTTAACGAATGAATTAAAAGTTAAAGAATATATTCATTGTGTGGTGACATTCCCTGATGGTGGAGGGTACGATGTTGATTTTGTTTATCAAAATGATGAAGCAACGCCAGGGATTACAAAAGAGCATTATCCAACACTGGCAGAAGTGGTTGAAGGTTGGAAACGCTTCATTAGCTTATATAAATAACCAAAAAAGTTGGAACTTATGAGTTCCAACTTTTTTTGATATAATGAAGACCGTGAAAGGTAGGGAGTCAATGAATATGGAATCATTAGTGAATAAAGAGGGATTGAAAATTGTAGGGTCTTTAATCAAATTAAATCGTTTAAATCAAAAGATGTCTCAAGCGGCCTTATGCGAAGGGATTTGTGTTTCCTCTTATTTAAGTAAGATTGAAAATGGGGAAGTGATGCCTTCACTAGAAATGATTGAATTATTATTTGAACAGTTAGCAATTGAGTACGTGGCGAGTCCTGACTTTATCAAAGTCATGACGGATCGTTTTGAAGAATTTTTTGAAGAATTAAATTTTAATGGCTTTGTTCAATCAAAAGAGATTTTTAAACATCTCGAACAAGAGGAATTAAAATTAATTCACTCGCCTTTAATACTCGATTATTACTTAGTTAAACTCGCTCACTACTGTGCAACAGATGAACGTGAATGTCTTGAAGAAGCGTATCGTCTTTTAACGTCAGTTAAGCCGTTGTTAAACAAAACACAACGCTTTAGATATTACCTATATCAAGGAATTGACCTGCTTTATTATCATCAAGACTATGAATTAGCTAAACAATTTTTTGAACTTGCAAAACAAGAGCTTGAAACTGGCCGTTTGTACGAAATGCTTGCTAATGTTAGCTATAACAAGGCCAGTTTTATCAGGCGTTTCAGTTCGTGAGCGAAGCAAAACGGCGTTATGTTTTAGAAGGAAATTTAGTCAGTTTATCAGGGATATATGAATTTGAAGCGATGCTTGCGTATAAAACAGGTAGTTTTAAACAAGCCATTGAATTGTGTGAACGTTCAGGTGCCTATGCTCATAAAATGAATCGATTCGATTTGACACTGACGCCACTTCTTTGCAAGGCTTTTATCCACTACACACGTCAAGAATCGTTAAAAGTGAGTGAAAGTTTGGAAGAAATAGCAAACATTCAACAACACTTTCAAGCAACATGGCCGGTTTTGATTTTAATTGAATGTTTTGAAGCGAAAACAGTGAAAGACTTTGAAAATATCGAAAAACGATGTCATGAAGAAATGCGAGCGGCCATATTATTAATTGGATTTTGTGTCACAGGTGGTGTATTTAAAAAAGATGAATTATCATCATTAATTCAAAAGTATCAAACAACGCATCGCCGTTTTCTATTAATCGATGAATGGATTTTTTATTTGTTAAAAGAATACTACACTTCAAAACGCCAATATAAAGAGGTAGTAGGTTTACTAAAACGACAACAACTCTAGGTTGAGAAATAAGTCAACAATTTTGGGTGTTAAGGGTGAAGATAGCGTCCGTTTTTCCCAAAGCTAAGCTAGTGATAGGATCAGTAAAATGGTTTATAATGTGAAGCGAGGTGAGGGGAAATGGATTTAATTAGACAAAATAAAAATTTTCGATTAGTATTTTTAGGCGCATTAGTTTCAAGTGTAGGAGATGTGTTGTTCAATTTTGCCATTGGACTCTATATTTTAGAGTTAACACACTCAGCCTTTATGTTGTCACTATATGGAACGATCGGTGGAGTAACGTGGTTACTTCTAGCTCCGTTTGGGGGTGTCATGGTTGACCGAATTCCACGCGTTAAAGTGATTTATTTCACAGATTTTATTCGAGGAATTAATATCTTACTTTGTGGGCTCGTGATGTTAACCGTGGATCATGTGAATATCATCATGGCTTGTCTTTGCTTAAGTTCAGTCATTAGTTCGATAAATGGGGCTTTATTTGGTCCAGCTTCACAGGCGATTATTCCACTAACTGTAGAAGAAGAGCAACTAGTCAAAGCGAATTCTTTAATGTCTTTAATGTACGGCATTAAAGATGTGTTTGGAATGCTGCTGGCAGGGATTTTATACAGTTGGCTTGGACCTATTGTGATTATTTTTATTAATGGGTTTTCATTTATTATGTCAGGAATCACGGAGTTATTTATTAAATTAGATGAAAGTGAGCTACTAAAACGAGCACAAGAAAGTCATGTCTTAACCGATTTAAAAGAAGGGTGTCGCTATATTTTATGTCAAAATAAAGCCATCTTATGGTTGCTCATTATTTTGAATTTTAAAAACTTGGCACTAGGACCTATTCAATCGGTATTAGTTCCCTATTTAATGAATGAGCATCTTCACGTGAATGAAATGTATTTATCCGCTTTATATGTGGCGATGGCGCTAGGAGGGATTTTAGGATCGCTATGGGTCTCAAAAGAAAAAGTTTTAAAAACAAATGAAACCATAAAAAAATCACTATGGACGCTAATAATTTGTGTAGGGATACAGTGGGCGTTATTTGAATTGCTTGAATTAGGGCGCATTCCGTATCTGGGATTCTTTTTGTTCTTATTTATTCTCTTTATTATCTCAGGTGCGATTAATGTGTTACTTTATGTCCCAGTCATGGCTTCATTGCAACGTGTTGTGTCAGCAGAATTTTATGGACGTGTCATGTCTTTATTTACGATGATCTCATCGATTACTTCACCGCTTAGCTTGATGTTTGGCGGGATCCTCATTGATTATGTTGGAATTTCTATGATCTATCTCTTTTCTTTGTTTTTTTTAGCTCTTTCTATTTATTTGATGAAGGAATGGAAAACATTAAAACAACTTTAAGATGAACTGAAGGTAGTCAGTCAGAGTGGATTCATGTTATAATGCTAATCATGTAATCAAGATCAAGCACTTTGGAGGGATCAAATGTGAAAATAGGTTTTTTTGATTCTGGAATCGGAGGCTTAACCGTTTTAAGTGAAGCATTAAAACGATTACCACATCATGACTATTTATACTATGCTGACACGTTGCACGCACCTTATGGACCCAAGCCAAAGGAAGAGGTTCGTGGCTATATCTTTGAAGCCATTGAATTTTTAGTGCGCAAAGGAGCAGATATCATTGTGATTGCCTGTAATACAGCGACTAGTATTGCAGTCAATGACTTAAGAGAGAAATATCAAATTCCGATTATTGGGATGGAACCAGCAGTTAAACCGGCTATTGAATGGGTTCAAGAAAGCGGAAAACGTGTGCTTGTGACGGCAACACCGTTAACGTTAAAAGAAGAAAAACTACATCATTTAATTGAACGATTAGATCAATCACATGTGACTGATTTATTGCCATTACCTGATTTAGTTCGTTTTGCGGAATCGTTTGATTTTTCTCCCGAAACGGTTGTTCCGTATTTAAAAAAACAATTAGTTGATTATCAGATTTCAGATTATGGTGCGATCGTCCTTGGATGTACGCATTTTCCGCTCTTTGCGTCATCTTTTAAAGAGGTTTTTGAACCAGGCATCGAGTTGATTGATGGAAGTGTTGGAACGGTGACTCATTTAGCAAATATAATTGATACGATGAAAGGTGAGACGTCTAAAACACCGACGGTGACATTTTATCAATCGGGAAGAGAAATAACCGAAGCGAATGAAATCAAAGGATTTAATCGTATTCTCAATCAAATAGCGTCTTAAGTTTTGGTATATCTTTGTGACTTTTATCATATCTTTTTTTAGACTAAGATTTTAAGGTTTTGAAAGAAAAGATGAAGAAAAGTCGTGGTGATGAAATGGACTTTCAATCGGTTAATCCTGAATTATTTATTTTAGTTGGAGAATTACTCGGAAATGTTATTGCCAATGAAATTCCATTAAATGTCCAAAATGCGGTTGGAAACTGGCTTCAGTTGGTTGGACAGGCCATTTTAACATATAATGCACAACAACAGTATTATCAACAAGGACCTGGTCGGTATTTTACTCCGGATAGTTTTAATGTGGATAATCCCTTTTGTCAATCGAATCAATCCAATCAAGACGGGATGAGTGCTGAGCAATTGAGACAATTTCAAGAGACATTAGAACAATTAGTCAAAAGAATCGAAACGCTTGAACAAGAGCTAAAGACGATGAAGCAGAGTGGTTAAAATTAACAGTTTTTTCATTCATGAACTCATGATGGTAAGGGTATACTATACTTATCGGAGGTGATCATCATGAGACATTATAGTCATCAAGCGGCTAATCACACTAAAAATCAAATGGATGTTGAATTTGGATCTGAGTTTGCTCCAAAAGATCATTTTTTAGATCAAGAAGCACAACAAGCATTATTATCTGCTAAAGCAGGAGGAACGATTACCAAACGTTTAGTTGAGATTGGGGAACAAATGTTAATGAATGAACCTAAAAAATAAAAGGTTAAAACGATTAAAATGAAATAATGAACCATAAATGACGATGGAACTCATCTGATTTTATGGTTTTTTTATATGATATGTTGAAAAATAACACTTATTAAGATTAAATCTGAAAAGCGTTAATCCCTCTTTTTTCGACGCTGTCATTTTATATAATAATGATTAAAAGAATGAAAGATTAAGTTTAAAAGTGAAAGGGTTAGAAATATGCCTAAAAATCTCGGTATCTTCGTAATCTCGGGGATAAGTTAAGTGAAAGAAATGAAAGTTTAATGTTGAATAAGCGTTAATTATAAAAAAAGACTTCTTTTTGACACAACTATGACACGATAAAGTCACAATTTTTACACATGAAAACACTTTTATTGGTAAAAACTATTTAATTTAGCAATAATTGGAAATATAATACACAATAACATCACATCAAACTAAGTCGTGATGAAATAAGGAGGGACCATATATGAATAAGAATTATTTATGGTTAGCTACTTGTTGTGCTTTAGTTGCCGGGGGATGTAGTAACAGTAATGATACTGCAGGTAATACAGAAGCGCCAAGTACTAATACATCAACAGAAAATGAAGGGACAGGAAGTACCGAAACAACAGACGTGTATCGTAATGATTATAACTACGTTTATAGTACTGATCCTGATACATTTGATTATGTTTATTCATTTCAAGCAGTTGATAATGAACATACGACTAACTTTGTAGATGGGTTGCTCGAACATGATCGTTATGGAAATTTAGTTGGAGCATTGGCAAAAAGCTATGAAGTAAATGATGATGCAACTGAATTTACGTTTCATCTTCGTGAAGGTGTCAAATGGGTGACAGACGATGGAGTTGAATACGCTGAGGTGACAGCTCATGACTTCGTCACTGGTTTACGACATGCCGTTGAATTTGATTCACAAACCTTATACTTAGTTCAATATACCATTAAAAATTTAGATGCTTATTATAATGGAGAAGTAGAGTGGGAAGAAGTAGGGATTAAAGCAGTGGATGACTATACATTAGTTTATACACTGGAGGCCCCAACGCCATATTTTCACACGATTACAACTTATTCAATTTTAATGCCAGTTAACCAGGAATTCCTAGAGTCAAAAGGAACAGGATGTAAATTAGGTGCTGCAGAACCATCTAGCTGTTCATTTGGGGAAGTTGCACCTGATGGAATTTTATACAACGGGGCTTATTTATTAAGTAACTTTACCTCAAAATCAGTCATTGAATACACAGCAAACCCTGATTATTGGGATGCTGAACATGTTTATATTCCAAATGTAAAATTAGTTTACTATGATGGTTCAGATCCAGATAGCTTATTCACATCATTTGATAAAGGAGAGTTCTCATCAGCCCCAGTTTATACAGATAACGCTGCTATTTATGCATCAGCTAAAGAAAAATATGGAGATAATATCTTCATTTCTCGTACCACCTCAACATCATTCTGGATTTCATGGATTTTTGACCGCAATCAATATGCGTCTCCATTAGATTCATCAGTTGATGTTTCGCCACAAACGGATAAACAAAAAGCAGATACAGCATTAGCCAAACAAAATACAGCCTTCCGTAAAGCCATTATGTATGCATCTGATATTTCATCCGTGAATTCTCAATATGTAGGAGAAGATTTAAAATATGGTCGTTTACGTAACACCTTAACGCAACCTGATTTCTTATTAAATAGTCAAGGTCAAACGTATGGTGAATTGGTATCAGCTGCTTTAACAGCTTCAAATCCAACGGAATATCCAGCTGGATTTGACTTATCAGATGGACAATTAGCTTACTATAATACGGATTTAGCGACTCAATATATGGCTCAGGCGGTTGAAGAGTTAAGTGCACAAGGCGTTGAATTCCCAGTTCAATTAGATGTGATTGTTAATGGTGAATCAGAAAAAGGATTCCGTGCGGCACAAGCTTATAAAGCAACAGTAGAGGCTAATTTGTCGGATGTTCAAATTAATTTAATTATTTCAGATTCTACTAATATGGCAGCGTCTAAAACAGCCGATCAAATGAACTGTGACTTATACATTGGAGCAGGTTGGGGACCAGACTATGGTGATCCTAAAACTTATGTGGACATCGTCGATCCAGATAGTGGAGATATGTTAAAATACTTTGGATTAAACTGGACAGGTTCAGAAGTTGGAGACGATGCAGCAGTTAAAGAAGCGATTGGATTATACGAATTCCAAGCCTTAAAAAATGCAGCAGAGGCTATCGTTGATGACTTAGATTTACGTTATGAATTATATGCAAAAGCAGAAGCTTACTTATTAGAAAATGCTATTCTTATTCCATATATTACACAAGGTGGTGGATATGCGGTATCTCGTGTTGTTCCTTATACTCAACCTTACGCAGCGTATGGTTTATCTGATAATAAATATAAAGGAATGCAAGTTTCTAATGAAGTCATTACGGTTGAAGACCGTGAAGCGTTAAAAGCAGATTGGGAAAGTAAATTAGGTCAATAGTTTGACTAGTCTATATGCGCTTTAAAGATTGGGGCGATGCCCTAATCTTTTTGCATATAGAAAATTTAATAAAGGGGGAATGTTAATGAAACGATACATGCTATATCGATTTTTAAGATCGCTATTTTCAATCTTCATGGTTATCACAATTGTCTTCACCTTAATTTACTCAGTTATCCCGCATGATCGTGTGTTCTTTTCGGACAGTAATATCGAAAAAATCCAAAAAAGACCAGACGATTATGCAAACTATAAGAATATTCAATGGGAAAAGTTGGGTTATTTAAAATACGATACCATTCAAGATTATTGTAAAGAGTTATACGGAGCCGCAACAACGGAATATAGTAACTGTGTTTTACCTGAGTCACAAGAAACAAAAGATTATGTAGCTTTACGTGAAAAAGAAGGATATGAGGTTCAATATTTTACAGAATCAGGACAAGCTTTTGCGACACGAGACATTCCAATTTTACAACGTGCGCTAAATTGGTGGGGGAATCTAATTAGCTTTGATCATCCGTACAAAGTGCAATCAGAAAATAATCCTGATTTAGCACGTAAAGTTTATATTGGAAAAGATCATAATAATCGTCCTGCTGTGATGTGTACAGGATGTGAAAGTAAATATTTAATTTATTTTGATGGGAATTTTCCATTTATTCATCAAAACTTCATCACCTTTAGTTTAGGAACATCTTATCCAACGTATAATGGCCAAGAGATATTAGATGTCATTTCTGAAACACAAGGCTCTAAAAAGACAGAAGAAATCACCTTACCAAATGGAAATAAAGCAAATTCAGCATTAAATTTATATACGTGTAAATATAAAGATACACTAGATAATATTGATCAAAAGCAATTCGTAGATCATTATGCAAATTGTAAAACGAATAAAACGGATCCATCAATGGTTCAAATCTCATTTACCATCGGATTTATCTCGCTTGTTTTGACGTATATCATTGGGATTCCACTTGGGATTCAAATGGCGAATCATAAAGGAAAACTATTTGATAAAATGGGTCAATGGTATATCATTTTCATGATTTCGATTCCAGGTTTAGCTTATATTGTGTTAGTTCGATTCCTAGGGAGTAAATATGCTGATTTACCAGGAATGTTTCCAATGCTTGGTTCAAGTAACCCAAAATCATATATCTTACCGATTATCTCGCTTACCTTAATGTCAGTAGCAGGACGTATGATGTGGATGAGACGTTATATGATTGATCAAACGACCATGGATTACGTGAAGTTTGCACGCGCTAAAGGATTATCAGAAAATGAAATTTTCTTTAAACATATTTTCAGAAATGCAATCGGTCCTATTGCTCATGGACTTCCAGCGGCGGTTATTTTCTGTATTTCAGGGGCATTAATTACGGAAGCTGTCTATAGTATACCTGGGATGGGGAAAATTTTACCGGATTCTATCAATGTTTATAATAATTCAATGGTCATCGGAATTACATTCTTATTTACAACGTTAGCCATTTTCTCAACCTTCCTTGGGGACTGGTTGTTAACACTTGTTGATCCACGTATTACATTACATGAAAAAGGGGGACGTAAATGATGAGCGATTCAAGATTTGAATTTGTCAAAATAGATGTACAAGCATCTGAACATATTGCAGCACCAGCTTACTCATATTGGCGTTCTGTATCACGCGCCTTCTTTGCCAAAAAAACAACGGTTTTTTTATTAATTGTGGTGATTGTTTTTTCATTAATTGCTTTGATTCAACCGATTTTATCAGGATATGATCCACAAATCGTTCCTAATATTAATGATGCTTCAATGCGTTTTTTAGGACCAAGCGCCCAATATCCATTTGGGACTGATGATGTTGGAAATTCTGTTTGGGATGTCGTTTGGGCTGGAACGAAAACATCGTTAATCATTGGATTTATCGTGACATTAATTAATACAGTCGTGGGTGTTTTCGTCGGAGCTGTTTGGGGATTTTCGAAAAAAGTTGATAAATTTATGCTTGAAGTATATAACATTGTCTCAAGTGTTCCATATATTTTAATTGTCACCGTACTGATGTATGCGATTGGTCGAGGATTTTGGCAACTTGTGTTTGCAATGTGTGTCACTGGATGGTTAGGAACAGCTTATTTTATAAGAACGCAAGTGATGATTATTCGGGATCGTGAGTACAATTTAGCATCAAAATGTTTAGGAACGCCGACTGGGCGTTTAGTGACACGCAATATTTTACCGTACTTAATTTCAGTAATTATGACCATTGTAGCGGGAGATATTCCAGGTGCAATCGGAACAGAGGTAACGCTTTCTTATTTAGGTATCGGACTTGGAGTAGATACGCCATCTTTAGGACGTATGATTAGTAAATACGCGAATTATTTTAATGGATATCCGCATTTATTTTGGGCACCGGTTTTAGTGTTGGCAGTGGTGACAGTTTCGTTATATGTGATTGGACAATCGTTAGCGGATGCATCAGATCCACGTACACACATGTAGAAAGGGGAGTGTAAACATGAGTGTAAGAAAGACCGTTTTATCAGTAAAAGATTTAGAAATTCAATTTAAAGTTCGTGATCGACGTTTAAATGCGATTCGTCGCATTTCACTTGATTTATATGAAGGTGAAACCTTAGCTATTGTAGGAGAATCAGGTTCAGGAAAATCAGTTTTAATTAAATCATTTACTGGAATGCTTGAATCTAATGGGGAAATTGTTGGAGGAGAAATCCTCTTTGAAGGACAAGATATTAGTAAACTAAAAAAAAATAAAGAATGGGATGGCATTCGTGGGGCTAAAATTGCAACGGTTTTTCAAGATCCGATGACGTCTTTAAATCCGGTTCGAACGATTGGTTCTCAAATTGCAGAAGTAATCGTTAAGCATCAAAAACTAAATAAAGTAGAAGCAAAAGCGAAAGCCATCAATTTAATGAAACGTGTTGGAATTACAGATGCACAAAAACGATTTGGAGATTATCCGCATCAATATTCAGGGGGAATGCGCCAACGGATTGTCATTGCCATTGCTTTGGCTTGTCGACCTAAAATATTAATTTGTGATGAACCTACAACGGCTCTTGATGTCACGATACAGGCACAAATCTTGCAGTTAATTAAAGATTTGCAAGCTGAGTATGGATTTACAACGATTTATATTACGCATGACTTAGGTGTGGTCGCAAATGTAGCAGATCGCGTCGTTGTGATGTATTCAGGGCAAATTATTGAATATGGAGAGGTTGAAGAAATTTTCTATGAGCCAGCGCATCCGTATACATGGGCGTTACTTTCATCATTACCACAACTTGGAACTAAAGGAAATGAGCTCTTTTCTATCAATGGAACGCCTCCATCACTTTATAATGAGATTATTGGAGATGCCTTTGCCCCAAGAAATCAGTTTGCGATGCAAATTGATTTCGAAGAAGAACCACCATTTTTTGAAATTACGCCCACTCATTTTGCTAAAACGTGGTTACGTGATGAGCGTGCGCCAAAAACGGAAATGCCAAAAACGTTACAAAATTTACATGAAAAACTCGTGGCAATTTATGGAGAGGGCGCAAACGGAGGGGTGAACTAATGAGAGAACGTGAAGTTTTATTATCGGTCAAAGATTTAGAAATTAAATTTAAAGATTTTGTGGCAGTAAAAGATGTGAATTTTGATATTTATAAAGGAGAAACCTTCTCGTTAGTTGGAGAATCTGGATCAGGAAAAACAACCATTGGGCGTGCGATTATTCGTATTAACGACACGTCAAAAGGTGAAATTTTATTTAATGGGAAAAAAATTAATGGACGAATTACGCGAGATATGAATAAATACATTGTTAAAAATATTCAGATGGTGTTTCAAGATCCCGCTGCCTCATTAAATGAACGTGCGACCGTTGATTACATTGTTTCCGAGGGATTAATTAACTTTGGGATGTATGAAAATGAAGCAGATCGGAAACAAAAAGTTATTAAAGCACTTGAATCCGTAGGATTACTTCCAGAGCATGCCACGCGTTATCCTCATGAATTTTCAGGAGGACAACGCCAACGAATTGGAATGGCCCGTGCAATCGTCATGGAGCCAGAGTTTATTATTGCGGATGAGCCGATTTCGGCTCTAGATGTTTCAATTCGTGCGCAAGTGTTAAATTTACTAAAAAAATTACAACAGGACAAAGGCTTAACATATTTATTTATTGCGCATGATTTATCAGTGGTACGATTTATTTCTGATCGAATTGCGGTTATTCATAAAGGACGCATTGTAGAGTTAGCTGAGGCGGAAGAATTGTTTTTAAATCCGTTTCATCCGTATACAAAATCTTTATTATCAGCGATTCCAATTCCCGATCCTCGCCTTGAAAAAAATAAGCAATTAATTGTCTACACAGGCGAAGAGCATGATTATACGGTTGATAAACCTAAGTGGACTGAAATTAAAACAGGACACTTTGTATGGGCAAATGAAGCGGAAGCGCGTGAATATAAAAAGAATGCTAAAGTTAAATAAAGGGTCGTCTTAAAGGTCAGTTACATGTGTTTGTAGCTGACTTTTTTTGCTTTTAACAATTACAAGAAGAGGGAATACGATATAGTAAAGAAGGGGGGATAAGATTGAAACTAAAGAAATATAATCGGCAAAAGGCCATTGATTATGCAAGAAAATGGGCATTAGGACGCAATCCACTCTACCATGATTATGAAAATTATGGAGGAGATTGTACCAATTTTATTTCACAATGTTTACATGCAGGAGAAATTCCTTTTGATGTGAATGGGCGAGATGTTACACAAAAATGGTACTGGTATAGTGACCAGTCTCGAACTCCGTCCTGGACCTCAGCGAGACCTTTGAAAAACTACATCTTGAATAATAACAGAGAATTATCACAGAATTATGGGATTTATGCAAAACCTTGTCAATATGAAGAGTTAGAACTTGGAGATTTAGTCCAAAAAACAGTGAATGGTGAAATTACTCATACCATGATGGTCACAGCGCGTGTTTTTGATAAAAATGGTCAATTGATTGATTATCTAGTTTGTCAACACTCATATGACTTATTAGATTTTCCGTTGTCTCAAAAAGATGGAATTTTAAGTTTTATTAAAATAGTAGGTTATTATGATTGGTAATTTTGGATTATTTTTATTGAAATTTGAAGATATTTCAAATTGAATTCATACATGTTTTCGTGAGATAAAGTCATAATACTATAGTCGACCAAGTCGACAAGATTTTGAAAGTGAGGACTTAATCATGAGAAATAATAACAATGCAAAAAACAATGCAAAAAACCAAGCAAATGCACAAGCTAAAAACCAAACAAATGCAAATGTAGAATTCGCAAATGACTTTGCCAATACAAATGCAAAAAACCAAACAAACAAATTAGCTTCTCAATCAAATACTAAAAATAATTGCCGCTAGTTAGTTAGAATTTATCAAATTGGCAAGAAAAATGAGACAGATAGAGGTCTCATTTTTTTTATGTGTAAACTCTGAAAATGGAAGATTCACATGAAATTAACAGACATTTTTTTGAAGTAGACACAAATAATAAGAGTGTCGAGATTCGACAAGAAAATGTGAGGTGTTAATGATGAGTCAAAAAGCGAAAAAATGTGAAGGTAATAATCAATGGGCAGGGCAAAAAGCAGCTGCTAAAGCTACTCAGTATCACGATAAAACCGAGTTTAGTAATGAGTGGGTATCAACGAATAAAGTAGCCGATTGCAATCACCCAACTGAAAAAGAATCACAGGGTGATCAAGAAGAGTCAAGATGTCATTGTTCACATAAGCATTAAACCGAGGAAATAGTAAAAAACGCTATGAGATTGGTCATAGCGTTTTTTGTCATTTTCTAGTATAATAAAAATTGACGACATGAAGAAAGGGTGAGGACATGGAATTATTTGTATCAGATTTAGATGGGACTTTATTAAATAAGCAAAGCGAAGTCTCACAGACATCACGCCAAATTATTAATGATTTAATAGATAAAGGGGTGAAGTTTACCGTCGCAACAGCCCGTACACATGCGACTGTTATTGATTTACTAGAAGGATTAAAGATTGAAATGCCAATTGCCATTATGAATGGCGTGGGGATTTTCGATTTAAAAAATAGAAAATACTTGGAGATTGTGGATTTAGCAAAAGATACCACAATGTCTGTTTTAGCCGTTTTTGATAGCTTAAAACTAGAGCCGATGATTTATGGAATTAAGGATGATCAATTAAGTGTTTATTACCGTGAAATTAACAATGAAGTCGCACAAGACTTTTATTTAGGTCGTTGTGATAAACCATTGAAAACATTTAAACAAATTCAAGACTTTACACCATATATTCAAGATGAACAAATCGTAAATATTTTAGTCTTTGATAAGCTTGAGTTAATCGAAGAGGCTTATCGTCAAATTCAATTCATTGAGGGTGTGAGTGCAACATATTATAAAACACGTACAGAGGGATTTGGCTATATGGAATTATATAGTGCAAATGCCTCAAAAGCAAATGGAATCAAAGCGTTAGCAAAATATGCAGACTTTAGTAAAATCATTGGATTCGGAGATAATTTAAATGATTTACCAATGTTTGAACAGGCGGATGAAGCATATGCTCCTGCAAATGCGGTTCCTGAGATTAAAAAAATTGCGACAGGTGTGATTGGTCATCACAACGAAGATGCCATAGCCCTATATTTACAAGAGCGTTATCATCAAAATAATCAATAATTAAAAGAGCTTGGTTAATCTTAAACCAAGCCTTTTTAGCAGAGATGAAAAATACAGGATAGAAATGGATACTATTTGCACAAGTGCATAAACTATAGTATTATATTAGTAACGCGTTGTAGTGGAGGAGGATGTTTATGGCGGTTTCGAAATACTATCGAATCGATGAACCAAATCAAGAAATTGGAAGTATTGAAATCCATTCACAAGTTTTTGAAGTGATTGCACATAATGCAACAGCAGAAATTGAAGGTGTTTCAAAAATGTTTGAAAGTATCTCACAATCCATCGCAGATACTTTTAATAGTAAAAAACATCGTAATGGTGTTGAAGTAGAATTTGATGAATCAGGGTTAACGATTGATGTTTATGTGAGTATTAAAGCCGGATATACCATTAATGAGGTGGCTGAAAAAATTCAGAAAAATATTCATCAAATGATTTATCATATGACATCAGTTAAAACACATGAAATTTATGTTCATGTCGTATCGATTGATTTTGACTAGTAAAATAAACCACTTTTGGTGGTTTATTTTATTTTTTTCTACGTTTTGTTCATAAATGTGATAAGATATATAGTTGAAATTGTAGAAAATAGTATACAATATAAAAGTAGCAACTTAGAAGATTTGAATAGAAAGAGGGATTTTTGTGATTCGTCATGTTATACGTCAATTTGCAGTACAAACATTATATCAAATGGAAGTGGGGCAACTGACACGTGAAGAAGCCATTGAAAATATTGAATTAATGGTGGAAAGCTTAAAAGAGGAGGCGATTGAATTAATGGCCGAAGAAGTGACACCTCATCAAGCATTACAAATGGAACAAACTTTTAAATTAGATGAATTCTATTTTGAGTTAGTTAACGGGGTATTAACACATAAAGAGCAGTTAGATCAAATCATTAATGATAACCTTCGTGGATGGAGTCTATCACGTTTAAATAAAGTAGATAAAGCTATTTTACGTCTTGCGACATATGAAATGAAATATTGTCAAGACACAGCAAAGAAAATTGTTATTGATGAGGCGTTAGAGTTAACGAAAGAATTCTCAGATACAGGAGATGGAAAAGCACGTAGCTTTAACAATAAAGTTTTAGATCAAATTAGTAAACATATTGCATAGGGTGTGAGTCAATTGGAGCAAAAGCAACCATTAACCGTCAAAGCATTAACCAAATATATTAAATTAAAATTTGACTATGATAAAAATTTACAACACTTATTATTAAAGGGTGAAATTTCAAATTTTAAACGTCATTCCAGAGGGCATTTTTATTTCACGCTCAAAGATGATGAAGCTCAAATTAATGCGGTGATGTTTGCCAGTGCCGCTTCGCAAGTTTCATTTATGCCAAAAGAAGGGATGCAAGTCGTTGTAAAAGGGCATATTGCTGTTTATGAGGCTGGCGGATCGTATTCTTTGTATGTAAAAGAAATGACGGAAGATGGGATTGGAAATTTATATGTTGCCTTTACTCAAATGAAAGAACGTTTAGGTGCGGAAGGATTGTTTGATGCGAGATTTAAACAGCCCATCCCCCCTTTTCCTCATGCGATAGGTGTCATTACCTCTCCAACAGGGGCGGCGATTCGAGATGTATTATCGACCATTAAAAGGCGTTTTCCCCTTGTGAAGGTGTATGTTTATCCGGCTCTGGTGCAAGGAGAACAAGCAGCACCTTCAATCGTTAAATGTATTCAACAAGCAAATGAACTCAAACAAGTAGATACTTTAATTGTGGGGCGCGGTGGTGGATCAATTGAAGACCTGTGGGCTTTTAATGAAGAAATTGTGGCCAGAGCCATTTTTGAATCAAAAATTCCAATTATCTCTGCCGTTGGTCATGAAACGGACTTTACGATTGCTGATTTCGTCGCAGATCATCGTGCCCCAACACCGACAGGGGCAGCAGAAATAGCTGTTCCGAATGTCGTAGATGTTTTACAACACTTGAATCAACTAAATGTGAGGTTAAATCACAATTTTAATGTTCAATTCGAACAAAAAAAGCAATGGCTTTCACAGCTATCGAATCATTATATTATGAAAAATCCTCATGCTTTATTTGAGCAACGTTTAGTTTATGTCAGTCAGTTAAATGATAAACTACAGTACCAATTACAACAACAACTGAGAAAACGTCAACAAATTTTAATGATGCATTCTAATCGATTGATTCAACACAATCCAAAGCAACGAGTGATGAATTATCAACACCAACTCGAATACTTGTCTAAAGCTTTACAAAGTGGAATGAATCAAGAGTTAGCAAATCAAAAACAACACTATGGATTACTTTTAACGAAACTCGACATGCTTAATCCCATGTCTATTTTGAAAAAAGGATACACGGTGACAACGAATGAAAAAAACGAAATGGTGACGAGTGTTTCACAAGTAAGTGTGGGACAAAAAGTAACCGTTGCCTTTGATGATGGATCATTTGTTGCAGAGGTTGATGAAATAAAATCGATGTGAAAGGGTGAATCTTAGTGAGTGAACCAAAAATGAATTTTGATGAAGCATTAAGTCAATTAGAACAAGTGGTTCGTCAGCTAGAAGCTGGAAATTTACCACTTGAGCGTTCAATCGAGCTGTATAAGCAAGGAATGTCTTTATCTAATGAATGCCACCAAAAGCTTCAAAAAATTGAAGCAGAAGTTGCAAAATTAGTTGATTCATCAGGAAATGTCACGGATTTCGAGATTCCGGGGGAATAGTTCATGTTATCAACTTATATTGAAACGAATAAAAAACCATTTGAAAAGGTCATGTTTGAGTTAATTGAATCAGAACCTATCCCATCAGAATTAAAAGAATCGATGCTTTACTCGTTAAAAGTAGGAGGGAAGCGATTAAGACCTATTCTGTTATTTGCTGTGTTAGAATCTTTTAACCTCGCACCACAAAAAGGATATCACGTCGCAGCAGCACTTGAAATGATTCATACTTATTCCTTAATTCATGATGATTTACCTGCAATGGATGATGATGCATTGCGTCGTGGGAAACCAACCAATCACATTGTTTTTGGTGAAGCAACAGCTATTTTAGCAGGTGATAGTCTATTGACACATGCCTTTAAAGTCATTGCAGAAGACGAACGATTGACGACAAATCAACGATTATCGTTGATTCAAGCATTATCGTTAGCCTCTGGACCTATGGGAATGGTAGCAGGTCAAGTTCTTGATATGGAAGCTGAAGTTAAAGCAGTGTCTTTAGAACAACTCAAACAGATTCATGTGAATAAGACGGGGCGATTAATCGAATTTGCGATTGTAGCAGGAGCGATTATTGCGCAGGCTGATGATGAAGTCATTAACCAGTTGAAACAATTTGCGTATCATCTTGGACTTGCCTTTCAAATTAAAGATGATATTTTAGATGTTGAAGGTAGTACAGCTGTGTTAGGAAAAAACGTAGGAAGTGATTTAGTAAATGGAAAGAGCACTTATGTGTCATTAACGTCTTTAACAGAGGCAAAAAACATGTTAGAAGAAGAAATTAAGTGTGCTAAAGTAATCTTACATAACCTTCCAGTTTCAACAGCTGTCTTAGAAGCTATTACCGATTACATTAAAGACCGTCAAGCTTAATAAAAATGGGGGCGATTAGACTTAATCGTCCTTTTTTTGACGATTTATCTTCATTTATAATGAATAATGGATGGCTACTGGTGGGAAAAAAAGTCGAAGTGTGGTATGATGATAGAATAAAAATCAAATATGGTTATATTTGAGAAGAAAAGATTAATAATAAAGGTGAAAATGAGGTTGGAGTGATAGAGATGTATAACATCAAGGAGATACAAGATCCTACGTTTATAAAACAATTATCGAATCAACAATTGAAAATTCTTTGTAAGGATCTTCGTACGTTCTTAATCGATTCGTTATCTAAAACAGGTGGACATCTGTCATCAAATCTCGGGGTGGTTGAATTAACCGTTGCTTTGCATAAGGTATTTAACTCACCAGAAGATAAATTTATTTGGGATGTAGGACATCAAAGCTATATCCATAAAATCTTAACAGGAAGAGCAAAGGATTTTCCAACATTAAGACAGTATAAAGGGCTGTCAGGCTTTCCAAAGCGAAAAGAGTCAAGCCATGATTGCTGGGAAACTGGTCATGCCTCTACCTCTATTTCAGCTGCAGTTGGAATGGCTTACGCCAGAGATTTAAATGAAGATGATTATCATGTCATTGCTATTATTGGTGACGGCTCATTAACAGGTGGAATGGCATATGAAGCTTTAAATCATATTGGACATACGAATAAGCGTTTAATCGTCATTTTAAATGACAATGAGATGGCAATTTCACCGAATGTCGGAGCCTTACATAATATTTTAGGAACGATTCGAACAACAGATTCATATTTAAATACAAAACGTCAAGTCAAAGCTGTTTTGAAGGGAAATCAGGTGTTAAATGGTGTGATTCACCGTACAAAGGGAAGTGTTAAGCGATTACTTATTGGAAATACACCTTTTGATGCGTTAGGATTTAAATATTTTGGACCCGTTGATGGACATAATCTGAATGACCTGATAAAGAATTTGAATTTTGCTAAAAAAGCGGATAAACCGGTCCTCATTCATGTGAAAACTACAAAAGGAAAAGGATTCTCGTTTGCCGAACAAGATAAGCTAGGAACATGGCACGGCGTTGGAAAATTTAATAAACGAACGGGAAATGTTGCGGGAGATAAAAAAGAAAATCAAATTTCTTGGAGTAAATTGATTAGTAATGGGTTAATGGAGCTAACAGCGCACGATAAACGTTGTGCAGTGATTACACCCGCCATGATTAATGGGTCGGCATTAAATGAATATGCCAAGCGTTATCCCGATCGTTTAATCGATGTGGGAATCGCAGAAGAGCATGCTGTTACGATGGCAGGTGGAATGGCGACTCAGGGAATGAAACCATTTGTTTCAATCTATTCGACGTTTTTAAAACGTTCATATGATCAAATTCATCACGATATTGCGAGACAAAATTTGGATGTTGTCTTTGGGATTGATCGAGCAGGGATTGTTGGAGCAGATGGCGAGACCCATCAGGGGCTTTATGATATTGCAATGCTTCGTCCAGTGCCTAATATGACACTGATGATGCCTCGTAATGGGGAAGAAGCATACAATCTTCTTTATACCGCTTATCAAACGCCAGGACCATTTGCAATGCGTTATCCACGTGGTGATGTTTGGCAAGTTGATCCTCATTATCATGAGTGGAAAATGATTGAAATTGGATCTTGGGAGTGGTTAGCAACCGCTCAGGATGCAGTCATTGTTTCAATGGGGCCGGTTTTAAGTGAATTAGCTGAATTAGTTGAGGAACTAAAGTTAGAAGGCCTTCACATTGGATTGGTTAATGCAAGATTTATTAAACCGTTGGATTATAAAATGCTTGATGAAATAGCCGCCTTACAGGTTCCGATCATTGTTTATGAAGAATCAACGTTAATAGCAGGACTCGGATCAGCCATTTTAGAGTATTACAATGAGACAAACCAAAGGGTTGAGATCAACCGATTAGGAATTCCGGATATTTATGTTCAACACGGTCGTGTCTCAGAAATTTTAGAAGAACTTCATTTAACAATCGAAGATGTTAAATTAGAAGTGATGCGTAGCTTAAAGAAATAGGTCGGTGTAAGTTAATGAAAAAAGAACGAATTGATGTGTTATTGACACAACTTGGATATTTTAATTCACGTGAAACAGCTAAGCGTGCCATCATGGCAGGGCTTGTTTTAGTGGATCAACAACGAATTGATAAACCGGGAGAAAAGGTTCCAGTAGAATCAAATATTACTGTAAAAGGAAACGTTTGTCCTTATGTCAGTCGAGGTGGATTTAAGCTTGAAAAAGCCATTAAAGCCTTTAATTTAGATTTAAAAGATAAAATTATTATTGATATCGGATCCTCAACAGGAGGATTTACAGATTGTGCCCTTCAAAATGGTGCTAAACTCTCGTATGCCGTTGATGTGGGTTACAACCAATTAGACTGGAAAATTCGTCAAGATGAGCGAGTCATTTGTATGGAACGTACAAACTTCAGATATATGACACCGGAAAATCTAACGCATGGTGTTCCTGAATTTGCATGTATCGATGTTTCATTTATTTCGTTAAAAATCATTCTCCCTGTCTTAAAGCAATTACTGGCTAAAGAGGGTGAGATTGTTGCATTAATTAAACCTCAATTTGAAGCCGGAAAAGATCAAGTTGGTAAAAAAGGAATCGTTCGTGATGCTAAGGTACATATTAAAGTTATTCAAGACATTCTTGAATTTATTACAGCCCTTGATTTAAGTGTGCTTGGATTAACTTACTCGCCCATTAAAGGGGGAGAAGGAAATATTGAATTTTTAGTACATATAGGCTATAATGAAAATATGCGAACAAACGTTTACGAAAAAGATATTATTCAAATCGTAAGCGATGCACATAGTCAGTTATAGTAGGTGGTTAATATGTTATCGCATTTGTCAATTCAGAACATGGCGATTATCGAATCTTTACAATTAGATTTAAATAAAAATATGACTGTTTTAACGGGTGAAACAGGTGCAGGGAAATCAATTATTATTGATGCTATTTCTTTATTAATCGGCGATCGTGCGTCAACTGATCTTATTCGTCATCATGAAGAGATGGCAGTAATTGAAGGTATTTTTGAAATTGAACAAAATAAGCCATTAAAAGCTTATCTTTTAGAACAAAATATTCCAGTTGAAGAACAATTATTAGTTAAACGAACGATTAAACGAGTTGGAAATGGTCAGATTCGTGTTAATGGTGAATTATTATCGGCGAATCAATTAAAGGAA
>OLNJ01000558.1_pt1 | contig 30215 bp, 26 predicted proteins | sample 1672191 | NCBI WGS metagenome assembly OLNJ01 (sample SAMEA3136657, study PRJEB25190) | human gut metagenome | biome: human gut; feature: human-associated habitat; material: faeces | place: Austria | collected 2013 | reverse complement strand
AATAAAAATATATATTTAAAGAGATTGTATTCTTATTATATAAATAATTAGATACAATCTCTTTACTAGTTATTATTTCATCGTTAAATTATCTAGTTCACTATTAATTTACTTATCTTTATTATTTTATTCTAGCAACACCACTATCAATTGCTGCTTGCTTTACTGCTTCTGCAACAGCTTTTGCTACATTCTTATTAAGTGCTTTTGGAAGTATATAATCCTCACTTAATTCTTCTTCTGAAACTTCATTAGCTATAGCATGTGCAGCCGCTAACTTCATTTCTTCATTTATATCACTTGCTCTTACATCAAGCGCTCCTCTAAATATACCTGGGAATGCAAGCACATTATTAACTTGGTTAGGAAAGTCTGATCTTCCAGTTCCTATTATTCTAGCTCCACCTTTTTTAGCATCCTCTGGGAATATTTCTGGTACTGGATTTGCCATGGCAAATATTATAGCATCTTTATTCATTGTGCTTACCATTTCAGTTGAAAGAAGATTTGGTGCAGATACCCCTACAAATACGTCTGCTCCTTTAATTGAATCAGCTAAAGTACCACTTTCATTGTTAGGATTAGTTATTTTAGAAATCTCAACTAAAGATGGATCAGTGTACTCTTTATTTCTCTCTATAATGCCTTCTTTATTGAACATAACTATATTCTTTACTCCAAAGCTTAATAAAAGCTTTGCTATAGCAACTCCTGCTGCTCCAGCTCCACTCATTACTACCTTTAAATCTGAAGGTTCTTTCTTAATTATCTTTAAAGCATTCATTACTCCTGCTAAAACTACTATAGCAGTTCCGTGTTGATCATCATGAAATACTGGAATATCTAACTTTTCTTTAAGTCTTCTTTCTATTTCAAAACATCTTGGAGCAGATATGTCTTCTAAGTTTATTCCACCTAAAGACCCAGCAATTCTAGATACTGTTTCTACTATTTCATCAGTATCTTTAGTGTTTAAAACTATTGGAAATGCATCTACATCTGCAAAGTTTTTAAATAGTATACTTTTTCCTTCCATTACTGGTAAAGAAGCTAATGGTCCAATATCGCCAAGACCTAAAACAGCTGTACCATCTGAAATTACAGCAACTGTATTACATTTTCTTGTATAGATATAAGCATTGTTTGGATCCTTTGCAATTTCTCTACAAGGTTCTGCAACACCTGGAGTATAAGCTAAGCTTAAATCTTTTTCATTATCTACCTTAGCTCTTGAAACTACTTCAAATTTTCCTCTTAATTCTTCGTGAAATTTTAATGATTCTTCATATATACTCATATTAAAGCACCTCTATTTCTTTAATTAAACTACTTTACTACCATGAATCTCTACTGTATTTGTATATTCTAAAAGATAATCTCTATTTTCTTTAGTAACACTTTTACCTGGCATTATTGAAATTCTTCCATTTGCATACTCTGAAAATGCCTTTAATTCATCTTTACCTTCTATAGCATTTGCTTTTCCACCCTTTGTAAGAATTCTATTTATTCCTAACTCAGCCAATTTATCAATAGCTTTATATTTATCATCTATTTCATCAAATGCCATATGGAATGTAACACTTAAACCTTCGCATTCTTCTAGCAAAGCTTCTATAGTTTCTAAATCTATCTCTTTTTCCTTTAAAGCACCTATTACTACTCCATGAGCTCCTAGTTTTTTACATACTTTAATATCTTCCTTCATAATTTCAACTTCATCAGAAGAGTATTCAAAATTTCCACCTCTAGGCCTTATTATAACCATCACTGGTATATTAGTTTTTTCAACTGCAAGCTTTATAGTACCATAGCTTGGTGTAGTACCATCCTGCATTAAGTTATCACATAACTCTATTCTATTAGCGCCACGCTTTTCAGCTTCTATTGCCTCAATATAGTTACCAACACAAGCTTCATAAATAGCCATACTCCTATCCTCCCACTAAATAATAGTATTATAGAAACTCCCTAAGAAGTTTCTACATAAATTCTTAACTCTTAACTAATCAAAAGTCACTGGTGAGTTTATTCTCTTAATATAAGCATCTAACCATTCTTGACTAGCTGGTTCATATGTAGTAACTCCATTTTCTTGTTTATTACATACATAAACTTGTGGCTCTTCTCCATCTCTTACTACTGAGAATGAGAAACCAGCTATATTTGTAGCTGCGCCAAATTCACCTTTGTTATTCATACAAACTACTGATAAATCTCCTGATTTTCCTCTTCTTCTTGTTAATTCATCATGTAACTTTGAAACAGCTGTATCTGCAGCTTGTTGTGGAGTCATTCCTTCTTTCATTAATCTTACTATTTCATAAGATATACAACCTTTCATTAAGTCTTCTCCAAGACCTGTTGCAGAAGCTCCTCCAACTTCGCTATCACAGTAGAATCCTGATCCTGAAACTGGTGAATCCCCAACTCTTCCTCTTCTCTTCATGAATAATCCACTTGTGGAAGTAGCTGCCACCATAGAACCTTCTGAATCTAATGATATCATTCCTACTGTATCATGTCCATCATATGGGCTTAATCCTTTTTCTATTGTTTCTTTTCTTCTCTTTTCATAGAATTGCTTAGCTCTATCTGTTAGCATGTTAACTCTTTCAAATCCATTTTTATGAGCATATTCTTCGGCCCCTGTTCCAACTAAGAAACAATTAAATCTTTCCTCACTTAACTTTCTAGCTATGCTTATTGGATTCTTAAAATCTCTAATTCCTCCAACAGCTCCAATAGATAAAGTATTACCATCCATATATGCTGCATCTAATTCAACTTCACAGTTTTCATTTGGTAGTCCACCATATCCAACTGATTTGTATAATGGATAATCTTCTACCATTTTTATAGCTTTTTCTATAGCATCTCCTGCTGTAGCTCCATTATTTAAATCTTTTGCAGCTTCCGTGATTCCTTCTACTGCCATTCTCCATGTTGCAATCATTCCATATTTCATAATATCATCCTCCCAAACGTCCATCTTATATAATATATTTTAGCAATTTTTATGCCAACATAATTACCCATTGATTTCTATTGTAAGAGTGTTGTAAAATAATACATATTCAATTGTTTATTAGGAAAATCGACACACTTTTTTAAATTAACACACAAATTAACACTATAGATAAGATTCGTTGTATACAATTACATCTGAGGGGTGAGCTTTATGAAGAGAATTGATCTAATCCTAAACTCTATAGAACGTCTTGATAAAGGACAAGGTGTTACTACTATAGAAATAAGTAAAACATTAAACCTAGAACGTTCTAACGTTAGTAAAGATTTAAACAAACTAGTTTCACTAGGTAAACTTTACAAAAATTCATCAAGGCCAGTAAAATATTTTTTAAATTCGCCTAATGTCATAAATTTTTCTGCGAGATCTTCTATAGATAATCTTGCTTATTTATATCCATCATTAGCACCAGCAATTAAACTTGCTAAAACTTCTATTATTTATCCACCAAATGGTATGAATTCACTTATAATAGGTGATACAGGCGTTGGTAAATCAATGCTAGCAAAGCTTATGTACGAATATGCACAATCACTTTCGCCATCTGAAACGATGCCTTTTGTACATTTTAATTGTTCAGATTACTCTAACAATCCACAATTGTTAAGTGCACATCTTTTTGGAGTTAAAAAAGGTACATTTACTGGAGCTAATGAAGATAGACCTGGTCTAATTGAACAAGCTGATGGTGGCTTCTTATTCTTAGACGAAATACACAACCTTCCAAGCGAAGGTCAAGAAATGCTATTTGTATATATGGATACAGGATATTTCAAAAGGTTTGGTGAAGTTTCTAAACAGCTAAAGTCAACTACAAGAATTATTTGTGCAACTAATAAAGATATAAACTCATCTTTATTAGATACTTTCATAAGAAGAATACCTATAAAAATAAGTCTTCCCGGACTTAATGAAAGACTTCTTGAAGAAAGATTAACTTTAATTGAGTACTTTTTAAAAGAAGAAAGTTTGAAATTAGATAAACCAATATTAGTTTCATACAACGCAATGTTATGTCTATTATCATATCATTGCCAATATAATATAGGTCAGCTAAAAAACGATATTACCTTAGTTGTTGCAAATGCCTTCTCTGATTATTTTATAAATAATAAGAAACAACTTAAAATTAATAGTCCTGATTTACCAGAGCTTATTAAGAGTATGTCTAACTCTCCATTAATAGAAGAAAAAGAATTATTAAATTCTCTAAACTTTGAACATGGATATATTACATATGATGCAAGTACAGAAATCACAAGTCACTCTTATGTAAAACAACGTCATGTTATATTAGGTTGTTTTACAAACTTAATAAAAAACATAGATAATATCGTGATAAATAAGGATACTCCTAGAGAAACTATAAATAATCTTTTTGAAATATATTTAAATATTATTAATGATAATAAAAGTAATTATAGATTTTCATTAAATGACTCTGCATTTAAGCAATTTGTAGATGAAGTTTCAGCAAGCAATGATTCTATAAAAAGAGCTTTTGAAACTAGTAGAATCGAAGAATTTTTCAAGATTCATATTGATTTAATTTATGACAGAATAAATTTGCTAAACTTTAATCCATTACCTGTACTAAATAGATTAAAGTCTTGTTTCAATAAAGAATACAATTTAGCATTTGATATTACATCTGTTATGGAAAAAACATATAATATAAATATTTCTTCAGTTGAAGTGCTATTTTTAGTACTATTTTGTATTTATATAAATCAGTAACTACGTTAGATAAAGGTTAGCTATAGCAGATTCATATCAAACACTTAAGAATTAACTCTAAACTATTAACTGTTAGCTCTTAAATAAAATAAAAGGCTGTGCTTACACAACAGCCTTTTATCATGTTTATGTTTAAGTTTTAGTAAGTTAGCATTTTTTCAACATTTAGTAAGCTTACAATTTCTGAAGAGCTAAGCTCTGATTCTTGTTCAGCAACTTCTTTAACTTGTTTTCCTGTATAAAGTGCTTTTTTAGCTATTGATGCAGCCTTTTCATATCCTAATACTGGAGCTAAAGCTGTTACAATCCCTATACTTCCTTCAACCAACTCTTTACATCTCTTAACATTTGGTTCAATTCCTAAAACACAATTATTTATAAATGTATCTACCCCATTAGATAAAATATTAATTGATTGATATAGGTTATATATTAATACTGGATAGAATGCATTTAACTCTAGTTGTCCTGATTGAACAGACATAGATATAGTTAAATCATTTCCCATTATTTGAAACGCTATTTGCTTCATTACTTCTGGTAAAACAGGGTTTACCTTTCCTGGCATTATTGAAGAACCATTCTGTTTTGATGGCAACTTTATCTCTCCCAATCCTGTTCTTGGCCCTGAAGACATAAGTATTAAATCTCCAGCAATTTTGCTTATATTAACTGCACAAGTCTTTAATTGAGATGATACTTCTGAATATTTATCTAAATTTTGAGTTCCATCAATTAAATCTTCCACTTGATAAACATTTAATCCAGATACATTGCTTAATTCATCAACAACTGTATCCATATACTTTCTACTTGCTGTAATACCAGTTCCTACTGCTGTACCACCTAAGTTAACTCCTAATAGCTCTTCTTTAACAGCATCTATTCTCTTAACATCTCTTCCTATAGCTCTTGAGAAAGCTTTAAATTCAGCTCCTAAACTTATTGGAACTGCATCTTGCATTTCTGTTCTTCCCATTTTAACTATATCTGCAAACTCTCTTGCTTTTTCACTAAAAGCAATTTCTAATGCCTTAAGATTATCAACACATTTAACTAAATATTTATAGGCTGTTATACTTCCTGCTGTTGGTATAACATCATTTGTAGATTGTCCCATATTTACATGATCATTTGGATGTATTGGATAATATTCACCTTTTGCATGACCTAATATCTCATTTGCTCTATTTGCAATTAGCTCATTCATATTCATGTTTAAAGAGGTGCCTGCTCCCCCTTGAATAGGATCTATAATAAATTGGTCTATAAATTGTCCAGCAATAACTTCATCACATGCTGTTACAATAGCATTAGCTAATTCTTCTTTTAATTCACCAGCTTTCATATTTGCAATAGCACACGCCTTTTTAACAATAGCTAAATCCTTTACAAACCTTTCATCAACATTTAAACCTGTAATTCTGAAATTTTCATACCCTCTTAAACTTTGTACTCCATAATAAGCGTCCTTAACTATTTCCTTAGTTCCAATAGAATCTCTTTCTACTCTAAAATCCATTGTTATTTCCTCCTAAAGTAATCTTTAAAATAAATATCTATACTATTTACTTTAGCAAAAGCCGTGCCATTTTAATTTTCCTACGGTTTTTCTTAGTATTTTTTTAATAAATAACTCTTTTAACTCAACATAAAAACAAAAACCTACACACTAAAAAATACTGTGTAGATTTTTAAGAGCTATTTGGTTAAGATAACACACTTAAATCTTGTGACTTTTAGATAAAATACACTATTTACATACCATCTATCCTTAACCATAAAATATTCGTTACGTGTATAGATCTATCTTATATAGATTATTCTCTTTAATCTGCTTAACCTATAAATGTTTTTGTAATTTTACCTTTATATTTTCAAACTGCGTTTTTTTAATGCGTTAATATATTTGTTTATATTTAATAACTTTAATTAAAGTCAGTAAAATAATCACTTATATAAATAAAATGCATACTTTCTTTATTCTGCCCAGTTTATTCTATACTATCTTTTTAACTTCAAGTACTCCTCTCTTCCTATCTTATAAAGATTATTCCCTTCTGAATCTATAATAACTATAAGCGGTAAGTCCTTTATTCTTATTTTTCTTATAGCCTCTGCTCCTAAATCTTCGTAAGCTACAATTTCACACTCTTCTACCCTTTGTGCCATTAAAGCTGCAGCTCCACCTATTGCTCCAAAGTATACAGCTTTATTTTCTACTATTGATTTTACTACTTCGTCATTTCTCTTACCTTTACCTATCATACCTTTTAAGCCTAAGTTAAGTAATTGAGGGGTATAGTCATCCATTCTATAACTAGTTGTAGGTCCTGCTGAGCCTATGACTTGTCCTGGCTTTTCTGGCGATGGTCCAACATAATATATAGTTTGGTCCTTTATCTCAATAGGAAGTTCTTTTCCCGCTTCTAATAATTCAATTAATCTTTTATGTGCTGCATCTCTTGCTGAATATATTACTCCAGATAATAATACAGAGTCTCCAGCTTTAAGATCTTTAATCTTATCATAAGTTAACGGAGTTTCTAATCTTATTTCCATATTTAAACCTCTCTTTCCTTATGCCTAGTTGCATGACAATTTATATTAACTGCTACAGGTAAACCTGCTATATGAGTTGGATATACTTCAATATTAATTCCTAATGCTGTAGTTCTTCCTCCAAACCCTTGTGGTCCAATTCCTAACTTATTTATTTCTTCTATTAATTCTTCTTCTAATTCTTTATAAAATTCTATTTCACTACTTTGATCAATTGGTCTAAGTAATGCTTTCTTTGCTAAATATGCTGCTTTATCAAAAGTTCCACCTATACCTACTCCAACAACCATTGGTGGACATGGGTTAGGTCCTGCATTTTCAACTGTTTCTAATATAAATTTCTTAACACCCTCTATTCCATCTGAAGGTTTAAGCATAGCAATTCTACTCATATTTTCTGAACCAAATCCCTTTGGTGCAACTGTTATTTTTACTTTATCACCTTTAACTATATCATAGTATATTATTGCAGGAGTATTATCCTTTGTATTTACCCTATTTAAAGGATCTTTTACAACTGACTTCCTTAAAAACCCTTCCTCATATCCTCTTCTAACGCCTTCATTAATTGCATCCTCTAAGCTACCACCTGTAATATGAACATCTTGTCCTAACTCTACAAAAACACAAGCCATCCCTGTATCTTGACATATAGGCATATTATTATCTCTTGCTATATCAGCATTTAAATATATCTTTTTTAACACATCATTAGCTAAAGGATACTCTTCCTTTTCGATACTATCTTTTAATCCATTTCTTATATCGTCACCTAAATAGTAGTTTGACTCAATACATAATTCTTTTACTGTATCAATTATCTTCTCAACGCTAACTTCTCTCATTTTCCCCTCCAAAAACTTTTTAAAATATATTGTTTATGAGGAGGTATAAATTATACCTCCTCATATATTTAAATTCCTAATTATAGTTTACATTAATTTTTATAAACTTTTGTTGATAGGATATATTTACGCAGACACATATGAACTAATATTTAGAATTACATTATTTTTGGAATAAGAATTGTATTTAAAAGTTTTAACTGTTTGAGATTAGCGAGTTTTAAAACTTTAACAATTCTTATGTAAGAAATAATAGAAATTCTTATATTATTGAATCAGTGTCGAAGTGGATATAGCATATCAACATCTGCTCTATAAAGAAGGAAACTCCTTCTCCTCTCGTTGAATGAGTAAGTTCGATTTATAAAATTTAAATTTTGAATCTCACTTATCTTCTATTATTTAATCTTATCTCTTCAAGTAGTTCTCTGTCTACCCTCTTACAGAATTCAGCTATTATTTTAACAGTTTCTACATAATCTCTACGATGTATAACTAATCTGTGTGAATGCATATACCTTGTAGGTATTGATAATGTCATAGCTATTATTCCATCAAAGCTCTTATGTATATTAGCAGTATCTGTTCCACCAGCTACCATAAAATCGTAATTTAACTCTAATCCCACTTCGCTTGCTATAGCTTCTAGCTTGTTTAATAATCCTCTATTAGCTAAAGATAATGAATCTAATACACTAAGAATTATTCCTCCACCTAATTTAGCTCCACCTTTATCCATCGGTGTATCTTTTGCAGTAGTAACATCTAAAGCAAATGCTATATCTGGTTTAATATTTGCAGTAGCTGTCCTAGCCCCTCTTATCCCAACTTCTTCTTGAACAGTTCCTACAGAATATACATTAGCATCATGTTCTACTCCATCTAACTCTCTTAAAACATCAATAGCAACAGCTGCACCTATTCTATCATCCCAAGCTTTACCAAGTAAATAATTCGGATTATTCATAACCTCAAACTTAGTATCAGGTGTTATCATATCACCTATTTGTATTCCTAAAGCTTCTACTTCTTCTCTATTATCTACACCTAAGTCTAGATGTAAGTCTTTAGGTAAAATAACTTTTTCCTTCTCTTTTGCAGGCATACCATGAGGAGCTCTAGAACCCACAACTCCTACTATTTTCTTACCTTCAGATGTAGTTATTATAAGTCTTTGTGATGGAAGAACATGCCCCCACCATCCCCCTACAGGTAAAAGTTTAACATAACCATCTTTATCTATATCTCTAACAATAAATCCAACTTCATCTAAATGACCAGCTATCATTATCTTAGGCCCATCTTCTTTACCTTTTTTAAGTCCTATTATTGACCCAAGGTTATCGTAAGAGATTTCATCAGAATACTTTTCCAAGTATTTCTTCATAACTCTACTTACTTCTTTTTCACATCCTGAAATACCATCTGCTTCACTTAGTTCCCTTAACATATCTAAGTCTACATCATATATTGAACTTTCCTTTGATAAACTCATCTTAAATTTCCTCCATGAAGATTCATAAAACTAAAAATTATCTATTTTCAGTTCTAAACATCTCTATCATCTCTGTATTTAATGACTTAACAACTTTAGTAACAGATTCTCTTGCAGCTAAATAGTCATTTACATCAATTATTGAACTATTATTTTCAACATTTCTAGCACAAATACATGCATTTAGTGTAGGACATCCTCTTAGTAATTTATGTATCCAACCACCATCTCCATCACACATTGAGTAGTAGAATTGATTTGGTATACCATTATTTTTACATATAGTCATTAGGTGATTTAATAAAGCTCTGTTTGGCATCATTGATTTATCATAGAAGTTAATAAGTACACCTTCTCCAAGCTTACCAACAGCATCAGAATCTCCACTTATATCATCTGCAGTTAAGCAATCTAGAACTATAGCTAAATCAGGAGAAATTAAATTTGTAGCAGTTTGTGATCCTCTAAGTCCTACTTCATGTTGTACTGTACAACCAACATATAAATCAACATCAAGTTCTACATCTTTTAATGCTTCTAATATTTCTACACCTAAAGCACATCCATAACGGCTATTCCATGCTTTAGACATAATTCTTTTTCCTGTTGCAAGAACTTCAAAACTTCCATCAATAACTATAGAATCACCAAGTCTAATTCCTAATGATGAAAAATCTTCTATTGATGATGCACCTATATCTATTAATATCTTATCAGCATCTAATACTTTATCCTTATCACTATTTGATTTAGCTACTATTGTACCTTTATACTCTTCTCCGTCATTAGTCATAACTCTAACTCTTTGCCCTAGTAACCCTTGCTTACAAGCTGGACCTAAAGATAATACTTTTATTAATCCATTCTTAGTAAAATCCTTTATTATAAATCCTACTTCATCCATATGCGATGAAATCATAACTTTCGGTGCATTTGGCTTCTTAGATTTTTTAACCCCGTATACTGAACCTAAGTTATCGTATACAATTTCATCTGTATACTTTCCATAATAATTTTGAAGTATTTTAGATATTTTTATCTCATTTCCAGATACAGCTATAACTTGAGTTAACTCTCTCATTAACTCTAAAGTTTTATTTGTAATCATTATTTATCCCCCTATTATGTTAATTATTTTGCTAATCTATAAAGTGCTTGTGCATAAATTTTTGCATTTAAAATAATATCGCTTATATCCATATACTCATTTGGATTATGAGCTATTCCCTTTTGTCCTGGGAATGATGGTCCAAATGGAACTATATTAGGCATAGCTTTCGCATAAGTTCCTCCAGTTGTAGTTACAGGAGTTCCATCTAATCCAGTTATATCTTCGTATGCATCTTGAAGTGATTTAACTAAGAAACAGTCTTTTTCAAACTTTACTGGATTGTAGTTGTGTAAAAGTTCAATCTCTACATTATCTGTAGCTTTTGATCTTATTTGCTTCATTATTTCATCTATTGTTGCTACTGCTGGATAACTTAATGCTAAATTAAATCCTAAGCTATTTTCATCGTTATCTAATGAGTATCCTCTCATAACCATAGTTCCAAACTCTTTATCATCATAATTGATACCAAGTCTTTCCCCATTATCTTTACTACTTAAAATGTATTTATTTACAAAATCAAAGAACTCTCTTGTTCTTTGAACTCTATTTTCATTATCTATATCAACTTTAACTCTTATTTTCGCTCTTCCTCTTTCACCATATACAACAGGATATTTACAATCTGGAGTAAATCCCATTACTGGTGGTTTTTCCTTACTTAAATAATAATTTAAATCTTCAAATCCACTTTCTTCATCAGTACCAAATACTATTCTTACTGGCTTAGTTAACTTTAAGCCACTTTCTTTTATTGCATATAATCCATATAAAGCTGACATTATAGGCCCTTTATTATCTAAAACACCTCTACTAAATATCTTCCCATCTTCTATATGTCCACTATATGGTGGGTTAATCCACCCTTCTCCTTCAGGAACTACATCTAAATGTCCAAAAACACCAACGTAATCTTCACCTTCTCCGAACTCTGCATATCCCATATATCCATCTATATTTTTGGTTTTAAATCCAAGTTCTTCCGATATTTCAAGTGCTTTAAGAAGAGCATTATTTACTTCTTCACCAAATGGTGCACCATCGACAGCTTCACTTTCAACACTTGGTATTTTTACTACATCTATAATATGACTAATCATTTTATCTTTATTTTCATCAATCTTAATATTTAATATATTCTCCATACTGCTCTCCACCTAAAATTTTATATTTGCAATTTTTTATATATAATATGGTAGCCTAAGATTTTCTTAGGCTACCACTCTTATTAATAACATATAGTCTTTACTAAATCCTCTATGTTCTCTTTATTAACTTTTTTATGAGCTAATTGACAAATATGTCTTAAAGAATCATTTAATCCAGTTCCACCCTTTTTAGGCATCTTTACTATATTAACTAAATCTTTAAATTCTGCAATTGTCTCATCATTTTCTTGTGACATAGCTGCTACTGCAGGAATATCTGAATTTGCTTCAATAGCCTTAGCTAATCTAGCACTCATAGATGCATATCCTTTATAGTTAAATGCTGGCCCGCATATAACTACATCTGGATTTATCTTTTTAGTCATTCCCACAACTTTTCTAGTAACTTCTTCTTCATTTTCAGCGAAGAATGCATCACCACAGTAAATAGTCGCTATAACTTTTCCGTCTTCAGCTTTTAATGCAGGTTCTAACATACTTGCAGAACCTATAGGCATCATTTTTCCTCCTAAAGCTTGATGAGCATTTTCTTTTCCACCCATCCCTGCTTGGATTTGATCAAATATCATTAAAACCTTCATTATTATTGCCTCCTATAGATCGTCGAATGCTAACTCTTCGAATGAAATATCTTCATCATCGTTATTTTTAGCATTTTCTTCATCTCTTAAATATTGTTTATCTAATATCTTAATGAATGGGAAGTAAACTACACATCCAATTAATAATAATGCAACTTGCCATACGCTGGCCATTATACTTCCTGTTGATAAGTATCCTGAGAATATTATCGGAGTTGTCCATGGTAGAGAAACTCCTGTTGTATAAGGAATTAATCCCATATTAGTAACCACTGTTGAAAGAACTAAGTTAAGTAATGGTACTCCTATAAATGGAATTATTAATATTGGGTTTAATACGATTGGTAAACCGAATATTATTGGTTCATTGATACCGAAGATACCAGGAACTATTGATAATTTACCTAATTGAGTTATTCTCTTAGACTTACAGAATAATAACATTACTATTACTAGTGAAAGTGTACTTCCTCCACCACCAAATGTTGTAAAGAAGTCTGTAAATGGTCCAGTGAATATATTTGGCAATGGTAAACCAGCTTGTAACGCTTCTAAATTTTCCATTGTTAATACTTTTAATATTGGTGTGAATACTGTATTTGCAACAGCCGGTCCATTAATTCCAAAGAACCAGAATGATGAACAAGCTAATGAGTAAACAATTTGTGCACCTAATGTATTACCAAAACCTTTTAATGGTGTTTGTAGTACTTGGTAAATGAAGTTATGAGCAGTTTCATATGGAGTAAATTCAAATCCTATTCTTACTAAGAAGAATAAAGTCATAACTATTGCTGATGGTATTAGAGCTGCAAATGAATCACATACAGCTGGTGGAACACCATCTGGCATCTTTATTGTCCAACCTTTTTTGTAAACCCAGTTAAATACCCAAACTGAACTTAAAGCAACAACTAAAGATAAGAATAGGCCGTTAGATCCTACATATTCAAACCCTAATCCACTTACAGTAGCAGGTCCATCAACACCAACGTATGGTATTCTTGTAGGCATAACTATAAAGAATGATACTAGCGCAACTGCTGCACCCTGAATCTTATCACCTTTAAGTTCTCTAGCGTAAGCATACCCAGTACCCATACAGCTTAATAATGCCGTTACACTGAAAGTAGCTCTAGAAACGTTAGTAAACCAACTTTCCCAACCTTCACCTAAAAGCTTTGCAACCATTTCGCTCCACCCTGGAATTGGGAAGTTAGCGATTAATAAGAATATTGAACCAACTATGATAAGTGGTGTTGTAACTAAGAAACCATCACGGATAGCAACTAGTATTTTATTTTTACCTAATTTATCGGCTACTGGCATAAGAATTCTTTCAAATGCTGAAAACATAATATTGTCCCCCTTTTATCCTCTTGTTTTTTATTATGCGTTTTCTTTGATATGTTTTTTATAACCCATTATTGCAGTCTTAAGAACTTTTTCTCCGTTCATTACACCGTAATCTTGAGAATCAATAACAAATATTGGTTTGTTTAAATCAGCAAACTTCTTCTTAGTATCTTCATATAGATACTTAACTTGTGGTCCAAGTAAAATACAATCTGGGTTATGCTTTTCAATTATCTCTGCCATAGTCCCTATTGGGAAAGCCTTAACCTCAACTGGAATTTTGTTTGCATCTGCAACCTTTTGCATTTTGCTTGCTAATAAACTTGTAGACATTCCTGCACTACAGAATAAATAAAACTTTTTCATCTCATTTCTCCTCCTCTAATTTTTTAAGAATTTATATAAAATAAGTTCTAACATAATTTGTAATTAAGCATTAACTACTTTTGTTCCACCAATAATATCGTGAATCATTTTGCTTTCTTTATTAAACATCATTATCACAATTGATATAAATGGTATTACTATAGCAACTATAGCTAATATTCTATAAACATTATCCATTCCGGCTATTAAAAATATTTCTCTTAAGTATTTACTACTACTAACTAGTCCAGCTTCAATAAGCATTACGCCTAAGATTTCTCTCTTTATAAGACTTTTAGCTGTAACCTCACTTCCATCATTTTGAACTATTTTAACACCTAAGACGTTTTTAGCTAATGTTTGTCCTTTATTAAATTTTAATGGAACTACAACATAGTAAAGTGTTATAATCACTACTCCTATTAATCCAGCAATTACCCCTAAGCTTCCACTAAACTGAGTTAATGATGCTGGTACCTCTGTACTACCACTTTGAACACTATACATATATAGAAGTGGAATACCTGCAAGCAATGTCGATATATACCAATCTGCCAAAAAAGCAACAGCTCTTTTAACCTTACTTACCTTTTTTATTTTGGTATATTCCATAAATTTCTCTCTTAATGTCATCTTCTTATTTTTAGCCATATCCTACCCCCTATATTAATTATTTTTTCTTGCAAATATATAAAGCAATTACCATGCCAAACTTAAAATCCCTTACAAATCAACAACATTTTTAATACATTTTTAGAAACTGTATCCATATAAACACACTAATTAAATGTTTACACAAGTTTTCAAGTCATAGTGTATTGTTTTTGTTATTGTAATTACACATTATTTTTCGGCAAAATGATACATTATCTGCGCGCACAAAAAAACAGACCAATTTTAATTGATCTGTTTTATAAATTAATATCTATTTCTATTTTTCATTTCTCTTTCAATATCTCTCTTATGAGCTTTTTCAAGCATAGAGTCCCTCTTATCGTAGTTCTTTTTACCTCTACAAATTCCAAGCGCAACTTTTACTCTACCATTTTTTAAATATAAAGATAGAGGCACTAATGTATATCCTTCTCTAGATACTAAACCTGCTAATCTTCCTATTTGCTCTTTATGAAGTAATAACTTTCTTTCTCTTAAAGGATCTACATTAAATATATTCCCTTGTTCATAAGGACTTATATGCATATTTAAAATAAATATCTCGCCATTTTTAACATCTGCATAACAATCCTTTAAGTTACATTTTCCATTTCTAATAGATTTAACTTCTGTACCTACTAATTCAATTCCCGCCTCCATTGTTTCCTCAACAAAATAATCATGACGAGCTTTTCTATTTTCAGCTAAAGAATTACTATTTTTAATTCTTGCCATTAATCTCACCCACTTCATTACAATACGTTTTTATTAATTATAACATGCATATTATTAAAAAGTTAATAGTTACGGGAGAAAAGTTAATAGTTGTTGCTTAAAGTCAACAACAGCTGGCTTTATTCATTAACTATTAACTCTCTCCATTTAAATCTTAATTACTCTTCATCTTCTATAGTTTCTTGAACCCCAAATTCCTTTTTAACTTCTGCTATTATCGAAGCTGTTTCATCACTTGGAATTATTTCTTGTCTATCATTTTCACTTTCAAGTATATCAAAGAATATTTCTCTGTTGTCTATATCTACTCTGCTACAAACAACCTTTACTGAATCTCCAAGTCTATATATTTTTTTAGTTCTTTGACCTAAAAGCATTAAGTGTTGTTCATCATAAACATAGTAATCATCATCTAAATCTGTTATATGAACAAGTCCTTCTACTGTATTAGGAAGCTCTACAAATATTCCAAATGATGTAACAGAAGATATAATACCTTCAAATTCTTCTCCAATTCTATCCATCATATATTCAGCTTTCTTTAAGTCATCAACTTCTCTCTCTGCTTCTTCAGCTATTCTTTCTGTATCTGAAGACATCTTAGCTGCAATTTCTACTATAGTAGTAAGCTTTTCAGTTCTCTTTTCATCTATCTTACCATTTAAAAATTCTTTAATAATTCTATGAATTTGTAAATCTGGATATCTACGTATTGGTGAAGTAAAGTGACAATAATATCTAGCAGCTAATCCAAAGTGTGAAGTACATTCTGGAGTATATTTTGCTTTCATCATACTTCTTAATAAAAGGGTACTAACTACTACCTCTTCTTTTTTACCTTTTACTTTTTCCAACACCTCTTGTAACATTCTTGGATGTATATCTTGAGTTGGCTTCATAGTATATCCAAGATTATAAATAAACTCTCTGAATCTATCTAGTTTTTCTTCATCTGGATCTTCATGAACTCTATAAACAAACGGTATATTATTCCAGAACATAGCCTCTGCAATAGTTTCGTTACATACAAGCATAAACTCTTCTATTATTCTATTTGCTATTTCTCTTTCATAAGGTCTAATATCTATCGGCTTACCATTTTCATTTAATATTATCTTAGACTCTTCAAAGTTAAAGTCTATTGCTCCTCTTCTCATTCTCTTTTCTCTTAAGATTAAGCAAAGCTCTTCCATTGTCTTAAAATCATCTACAAGATAGTCATATTTCTTTATAAGTTCTTCATCTTTATCCTTTAATATTTTAGTAACGTCTGTATAAGTCATTCTTTCAGAAGTTCTTATAACAGTTTCTGCTATCTCATGATTTAAAACCTTACCTTTATCATCAATTATCATAAAACAACTTAATGCAAGTCTATCTACCTTAGGATTTAATGAACATATTCCATTAGAAAGCTTCTTCGGTAACATTGGAATAACTCTGTCTATTAAATATACTGAAGTTCCTCTTTTTAAAGCTTCCTTATCTAGAGGATTCTTTTCTTTTACGTAATGAGTTACGTCAGCTATATGCACTCCTAATTTATATCTTCCATTATCCATTCTTTCTATAGATACGGCATCATCTAAATCTTTAGCATCTTCTCCATCTATAGTAACCATTCTTAAATTTCTTATATCTTTTCTTCTTCTAATTTCTTTTTCATCTATCTCTTCTGAAATTCCCTCAGCATAACTTAGTACCTTTGGTGGAAATTCTTCTGGTAATCCAAACTTCTTAATTATAGTTAATATATCTAATCCTCTATCACCTTTTTTACCTAGTACCTCTTTAACTATCCCTTCTGGACTTCTTCTTCCATCTGGCCACTTAGTTACTTTAACTATAACTACATCTCCATGGTTAGCTCCATTTTTATCTTTTTTAGATACAAAAATATCTTGATTTATTCTTGTATCTTCTGGAACTACAAACCCAAAGTTTCTGCTATCTTCGTAAACTCCAATTATAGTAGTATTAGCTCTTTCAATAACTTCTACTACTTCTCCCTCTTTCTTTCTACCATTTCTATCTTCTCTAGTTATTTGTACAATAACTCTGTCACCATTCATAGCACCATTCATTGAAGAACTCGGTATAAATACATCTGGCTCTCCTTCAGTTTCTGCTATTAAAAATCCAAATCCCTTTTTATGAGTTTCTATTCTTCCTTGCACTAATCCAATTCTTTCTGGTACTGCAAATCTATCTTTTTTAGTTCTAACAATAAGACCCTCTAACTCCATTACTTTTAGAGCATTTTTAAAATCCTTATATTCATCAGGATTTATATCAAATACTGAAACTAGTTCCTGAATATCCATAGGTCTATACGCTTCTTCTCTCATAAAATTTAATAACGTTTCTTTAATTCCCATATATAAATTTTCCTCCATATTTCATCACTATAATTATTCCCATAATTTTCATTCCCCAGTCATTTATTATAGTACCACAGTAATATATTTTTATTCAAAGCACTCGTTGTAAATTCTAACCTTTATAATTTATTGCAAAATAAAATAGACCACCTAGTTGTAGGCGGTCTATCATATATTAAAGTAAATTTAAAGCTACTGTATTTATAGCAAATAAAAGCATTGAGATTATAGTTATCTTTGCTAACATCGCTTCCTTAGTCTTTGCTTTATTTTTAGCAAAGAAAGTTTCGCTTTTACTACCTTGTATAAGTCCACTTAAAGCATCAGCTTTACTTTTTTGCATTAATATTGATACTACAACTATTAATCCTAAAACCGCTTCTAAAACAAATAAAAAACTTTTCACGGTTACACCTCCCAATTATCACTTTTATTTGTATTCATATGAATCAATGATAACATAATAATAATTAAAACACAAGTCATTTTACAAATACATCCATAATCGAGCAGCAAATTTAATATTTTTTATTTGCTCTTACTCCTACGATTTTATGTTAATATTTCCATTCTTTTTATGTTTATAATTTTACTTAGCATAAAAGAGATGACCTATTAAAAGATCATCTCTTTATACTATCTAAATTCTATATCATCACCATATACTAGCTCTGAATTTTCTTTAATATATTTAACTAATTCATCAACTTGAGCATAAGCTACAGCTACGTATGTGTCTGCTGCTCCATAGTAAATCGCTATTCTTCCTGTTTCTGCATCATGTAAAGTTGCACAAGGGAATGCTACATTAGGTACAAATCCTGTAGTTTCATAGTCCTTTTCAGGAGTTAACAAGTAATCTCTAGTTCTATATAAAACCTTGCTTGGATTATCTTTATCTAAGATTGCAGCACCCATACTATACACAAATCCATTACAAGTTCCTGAAACACCATGGTAGAATAGTAACCATCCTTCAGTAGTTTCTATTGGAATTGCTCCTCCACCAATCTTAGTTCCTTGCCACCAACCTGAACCACCTTTAGACATTACTCTTCTATGTTTACCCCAGTGAACTAAATCTGGACTTTCACTTAAGAATATATCTCCAAATGGAGTATGTCCACTATCACTTGGCCTACTTAATAACATATATTTATCATTAATCTTTCTTGGAAATAATACTCCATTTCTATTGAATGGAATAAATGGATTTTCAAGTCTTGTAAATTCTTTAAAATCCTTTGTCATTCCTAACCCTAAGGCTGCTCCTCCAAATTCAGCACACCAAACTATATAATAAGTGTCTTCTATTTTTACTAATCTCGGATCATAAGAATAATTTGGTTGATAATCATTCCCAGCTTCATCTTTCCAATGAATTTCTTCATCTTCAATATCCCATTTTAATCCATCTTTACTTCTTCCTAAATGCAATTGTGGTTTACCATGTTTATGGTCTGCTCTAAATATTCCTATAAATCCATCTTCATATGGTACTACTGCACTATTAAAAATTCTTGCTGTTTTCTTTGTAGGGTTCCATCCTATAATTGGATTTGCACTATGTCTCCAAACAACGCCTTCATACCCTTCTGGTTTATCTTGCCAAGGAATGTTTTTTAATTCACTACCTATTATTTTTACCATTTTCTTTTCCCCCTCAATCTGTATACGTTTTGCACAATATTCAATAATAAAATAATAACCTATGTCTAAACTTTACTATATTTAATTTATTAATTTAACTACTTTTATATATCACCATAATTATTATATATATATCATAAAAACTACATATTTTATTAACTCCAAATATCATATCCAAAGCTTTTTATAAAACTAGTTAATTCATTAGCCATTTCCTCTGCCTCTTGTATTCTTATATGCCCTGGTGTTCCTAAACCATTTCTTTTAAATTTAAATCTAACTATCTTTTCATCATTTATATCATTTGTCATTTCATCTAAGGCATCATCCCAACCTTTGTTATGACATAAAATAGTAGTTATAATAACAAATAAAGCCTCTGGATATTTGCTTCTTAAATCTAAAATAATATTTTTATATTTTGCTTTCCATAGTTCTCTTTTTTCTTTATCTTCATCTATATAGTCATATGGATGTGCATCATTCTGCCCAAGTGCCATTATTACTACATGAGGAATATAATTTGAGAAATCCCACTCATTGCAATAGCCTAATTCTGGATTATATCTTAATTTGTCATAAGTTGATTCTAATCCTAAATATCCCCTATCAGGATTAAAGTATCCAGTTCCATTCATTACTGCAATTCCACCTTGAGCAATATTATTAATTTCTGCTCCTAAATTTCTCGCTGTCATCATAGAATATGAATACCATGAATTAGATAATGTTCCTTCATGTCCTTCTGGATCTACTTTTCCCACATAATCTAGAGCTTCTGAAACTTCTCCTGCCGAAACAGAATCTCCAAAGCATTCAATTCTTCTATTACTTTTTTCTTCTGGGGCTTTTATACAACACCACTTATCTAAAATTACTCCGTAAAAATCAAAATAATGACAAGCGGAAGCTCTCTTATATAGGACTAAATCATGAATTCCTTCTTTAAGTCCTTCTGCAACATTTAAAATAATATCTTTGCCATGTTCTTCTATAACTACTTTCCCTGTAATATTTCCATCAATAATAAATCCAATGGCACTTTCGTACCCTCCACCATTATTGTTAATAGCTATCTTTAATGACGTTCCTGTAAATTTTGTTCTAATTGTACTTCCAGCATAAATGATAGTCGGAGCTTTAGGATTTTCAAAATCTACTCTCCCCATATATTGATAATTAGGATTATCTGCTTCTATTAACGCATATTTATCTTTATCAAGGTTTTCTAAACGCATAAATTCTCTCCTTCTATGATACTAATAACCCCATAATATATATTTCTTTATATATATTATTACTATCTACTAAAAACTCAATTGTATATCTTTCTTTCTTATCTCCTTCTATTAAAACTTCAGTTTCTGAATAATCACCCCATCCACCTTCAAAATAGCTATTTATATTCTTAATATAATTTCCATTAACCTTAACATCAAAACTTCCTGCAGTGTCTTTTATTAATTTCTTATATAGTACAAATACATTTTTTCCTTCTACCTCTAACTTTAAGTTACCTTCACTAGAGAAATCTGAATCAATAGTCCAACCATTTTTAAAACCTTGGAATCCTTCAGTATCTACTACCATTCCTTTAGTACATATAACTTCAACACTATCAGAATTTAAAATCTGTCCTTTAATATAATCTTCGCCAAAAACAGGTTGTCCAATTATTTTGTCTTCATTTCCCTTTATATCATCGTCTCTATCTATGCTTTCTAATAAATTAATCAATAACTCAGAAATTATCTTATGTCCTTTATCATTTGGATGTACCTCATCAGAAGCCACTTCATTCCACTTCAAATTTCCATTACTTATCTCAGTTCTAATAGCATCTCTAAAGCTAACCATTGGAACATTATATCTTTTTCCTATCTCTATCTGTTGCTCTTGAACATTTCCTAAAATATCAGTACTCATAAATACCTCAACTACAGCTGGCTTACTATTATGAGTTAATATTCTTCTTATTAAACTATCATAAGCTATTTTATTGTATTTATTATCTTTATCATTAACAGCAAAATCTACAAATACTATATCAGGATTTTTACTTAAAACTTGATTTTCTACTCTATGAACTCCTATTATAGAACCTGTAGCCCCTATTCCTGCGTTCAAATACGTTACGTTAATTTTAGGGAATCTATTTTTAAACCATAAATAAGTTCTGTTTGCATAACAGTTTTCATGAATTGTAGCATTACATCCTTGCGTTATTGATCCACCTATAAAAGCTACTGTAATATCTTCTCCTCTATCAGCTTTTTCAAATACCTTTTTAACTTTATACGTATCTCCTCTATATACTAAAGATTCTTTTAACATTTCTTCACTTGCTATTCTCCCCATAATATCCACCTACGCTTTCTACTAATTAATATTCTTATAGAAATATTTCATTATAATTTGAAATCTAAAATAGTTATTTTTATATTTTTATTATACATATTAAACAATTACATCTATTAAAATCATATTTTTATACTATAAATAGTAATTACTGTTTATATTAATTGAATGAAAAAGGAGCTACTTTTGTAGCTCCTAAATATATTATTCTTTAATATTAAAGAATGCTTTTCTTCCACGATATTCAGCAACATCGTCAAGTTCTTCAGCTATTCTTATTAATTGATTGTACTTAGCAACTCTTTCAGATCTTGCAGGTGCTCCAGTCTTAATTTGACCAGCATTTACAGCAACAACTAAATCTGCGATAGTTGTATCTTCTGTTTCACCACTTCTATGAGAAATAACTGCTGTGTATCCTGCTCTATTAGCCATTTCTATAGCATTTAAAGTTTCTGTTAAAGTACCAATTTGGTTTAATTTTATAAGAATAGAGTTTGCAACTCCCTTTTTAATTCCTTCTTCTAATCTTTCAGTGTTAGTAACAAATAAGTCATCACCAACTAATTGAACTTTCTTTCCAAGTCTTTCTGTTAATAGCTTCCAACCTTCCCAATCTTCTTCTGCCATACCGTCTTCAATAGATATGATTGGATACTTGTTAACCCAATCTTCTAAGAAATCTACCATTTCAGCAGCTGTTAAAGTCTTTCCTTCATGTTCTAAAACATATTTACCATCTTTATAGTATTCAGAAGATGCTGCATCTATAGCTATAAACATTTCTTTTCCTGGTTCATAACCAGCTTTCTTAATAGCTTCCAAAATAACTTCGATAGCTTCTGCATTTGACTTTAAGTTAGGTGCAAATCCACCTTCATCTCCAACACCAGTAGCATATCCTTTATCGTTTAAAGTTTTCTTTAATGCATGATAAACTTCTGCACATGCTTGAACTGCTGTATCAAAAGAATCAAACCCTACAGGCATAACCATAAATTCTTGTAAATCAACAGAGTTATCTGCATGAGATCCACCATTTATAATATTCATCATTGGAACTGGTAAAACCTTCGCATTTACTCCACCAACGTATTGATATAAAGGTAATCCTAAATAGTTTGCAGCAGCTTGAGCAACAGCAAGAGATACTCCTAGTATTGCATTAGCCCCTAACTTACCTTTATTGTTAGTTCCATCTAACTCTATTAACATTTTGTCTATATAAGTTTGGTCAAATACGTTACATCCTATTAATTCTTCAGCTATTGTATCATTAACATTTTCAACAGCTTTAAGTACACTTTTACCCATGAATTTAGATTTATCACCATCTCTTAATTCAACAGCTTCATATATTCCTGTTGATGCTCCTGATGGTACAGCAGCTCTTCCTACAGTTCCATCTTCTAGATATACCTCAACTTCTACAGTTGGAAAACATCTTGAATCAAGTATTTGTCTTGCTACTACATCAACTATTTCCACGAAATTTTTCATTACATGTCTCCTCCTTAATTTATAAGTGAAACATCTTCTCCTTTATTGTCGAAGATGTAACTTTCAATTGTAAAATATAAAATTTTGATTTTCAGTTATGAAACACCTTCTCCTTAATGTCGAATGTGTAAGTTCAGCTTACCAAATTAAAATTTGGAACTTCACTTATGAAACATCTTCTCCTTTATGGTCGAAGATGTAACTTCCAATAAATCTCTCTTGTTTATTTTATCCACAGCCTAGGATAATATTCATTAAAAATACCCTGATAATGTTAAAAAACAGTTATCTTATTTTATAAAATTTTTTAAGGTATAAAAAATAAAGCTAACACAAATGCTAGCTTTATTTTTAGAAGTTGTAATTCAAACTCACTAAGTAATTATAAATTCTACATTTTCTATTAATCAGTTAAACTATTTCCTCATTATCTTGCTTATAGTAATATTGTTCCATCTTCTTTCCCCACTCAAGACTGGTTTTTTTATCAAATCTCTCCACATAGTTTAGAAACTGATCAAGTACATTTATTCCATTTAGCCCCTTCATCAAATGTCTTGGATAAGATACTTTCCTTCTATAACATTGCTTAGGATCTATAACCATTACCCTTTCATCATCACCTACATAAACATCTCTACATCTTATATCTAATTTGGTAAATCTTAATTTCTCAAACTCTTTAATCAATTTATATAGGTTATATGATAATTTTTCAGTCAATCCATATTGCTCAATATAATGGTCTAATCTCATACCATCAACTTTTTCTCTTAAGATATAATAATCTCCTCGGCTATATATTTTGGGAAAATATTTTGATCTCCTTACTTTTTCTAAAATATCAGCTTCTTCCTTACATACCTTTTTATCTAAAAATATCTTCAATGCTTTATCTCCTGGAACTTCATAAACAATTCCATTATGACCTTCACCTAAAAACTCTGCTTCTCTAAAGAGGTTTTCAACCTCTCTATCAAAATCAGCCGAATATGCATATGTTCTAGCCATTACACCCTACCTTATTTAGTATTTGTACTATATTATATTATTAAGATTACTATAATATTCAATTCCTCTTATTTATCTATTATTACGAATATATATTTAAAATTAATATTTTTATTGCTTATTATTTTTTATAATACTTAGTAACTAAACTTTCAGATTTCTTAAATTTAATACTATAATCTCTTAATAGCTTATCTTCTTTATATTTAGGTAATTTAATTAGTCAGTCCCTATATATTATATAAACATAAAAAAATATAGAGAGAACTATATAGTTACTCTCTATATCTTTATAATAAATTAGAATCCGTTATTTTGTGCTACTTCTTTAATCCATTTACCAGATTTCTTTATTTTCTTAGTTTGTGTATCTAAATCTAATCCAATATATCCGTATCTATTTTTATATGCATTAGACCATGACCAGCAGTCTATAGGTGTCCATGAATGGAATCCAAAACAATTTGAACCTTCTTGGATTCCTTTGTGTAAATATTGTAGATGTTCCTCAAAGAATTCAATTCTATAATCATCTTGAATTTCTCCATTTTCATCTTTATATTTTTCTTCACCTTCAACGCCCATACCATTTTCAGATATATACCAAGGTATATTATTATAGTTATCTCTTATATTTATAGCTATATCATACATAGCTTGTGGATATATCTCCCATCCTCTATATGGATTCATTCTCTTGTTAGGCATATCATAGTAATCAAAATATTTATTTGGCATCCAAGGTTCTGATTTATCTACTTCAACCTCCTTAGCCATAACTCTTCTTGGCTGATAATAATTTACCCCTAAGAAATCTATAGTATTTTGTTTAATTATTTCTAACTCTTCTTCAGTGCTTTCCCATAAAACATTATCTTTATCTAAAAGCTCTATTAATAGGCTAGGAAATTCCCCCTTTACAGCAGGGTCTAAGAATGAATAATTAAATATTGTATCAGCTATCTTAGCTGCCTTTAAATCTTCATCACTATTACTTCTTGGATATGCAGGTGTTAAATTAAGTACTATACCTATTTTTCCTCCATCTTTATTACATCCTAACTCTCTATACTTCTTTATAGCTTTAGCAGATGCTAAATTAATATTATATAAAACTTGCATAGCTTTTCTGCCATCTACTATTTTAGGGTAATGGAATTCATATAAATATTCTCCTTCAACAACTACCATAGGCTCATTGAAAGTTGTCCAATATTTTACCCTATCACCAAATAACTTAAATGCTGTTTCAGCAAATTTTACAAACAACTCAACAACATGCTTTGATTCCCATCCACCATATTTATCATATAATTCAACAGGTAAATCAAAATGATGTAAATTCATAACTGGAATCATTCCATTTTTTATAGTTTCATCTATAACATCATTATAAAATCTTATACCATCTTCATCAGGTTCACCAGTTTCTAAATCTTTTATAAGTCTTGTCCATTGAATTGACGTTCTAAAACTATTTAATCCAATCTCTCTTAACATAGCTAAATCATCTTTATAGCTATTATAAAAATTAGATGTTACTGATGGCCCTACTTTATCAAAGAAAGCTTCTGGTTCTATTTCATACCAATAATCAAATACATTTTTATGTGGCTTATTAAAATCCCCTTCGCTTTGTGGCCCTGATGTAGCTGACCCCCACCAAAACCCTTCTGGGAAAGTATACTTATTACTCATTTTATCTCTCCTTCTATACAAAATTTCTTTTTTGAATAAAATAATAATCTATCATCAGTATACCAATACAACGTTTTCTATTGGATAAATTAACTTGAATGCCATATTATTTGTATATAATTCTTATTAAAAGTTTAGACTTACTAAAATAAAATAACTGACCTCTGCAAAATACACAAAAGTCAGTTAATAAAGCTATCCTATTCTAATCTTAAATTAAATTTTGTTTTTGAAGAAAATTATATAATGCACCTAATTTATTAGCATCATTTCCATATTTACATATCTTAACTACTGGTCTAATACTTGCATCGTCATTACTTGCCATTATTATATCAATACTTCTAGTTACTTCTTCTAAAAACCCTTTTCTTTCGCATATTGCTCCACCTAAGATTATAACTTCTGGGTCATAAGTATATTGAATATTATATATACCTATTGCCATATATCTAAAGAATTTATTTACCTCTTCAATAGCTATCTCATCACCATTATCATACAATTCAAATGCTTTAACTCCATTAAATTCATCTATATTTATCCCTTTTCTATCTGCGATAGCTTTTGCTACTGCAAATGTTGATCCCGCTCTACTCCAAGATAAATATTTTTTATTTACAACGTCTATATCTACAAAGCAATATCCAAACTCTCCACCATGTTTATGGATTCCTGTATGAATTTTTTTATCCTTAATTAAGGCTCCTCCAATACCAGTTCCACAAACTACAAAAGCAGAATCATTTGCATCCATTGCAGCCCCTCTCCAGCATTCACCTAAAGCTGCACAATTTGCATCATTTTCGATTTCAATTGGTAAGCTAGTCATTTCATTTAAAATGACTTTAAAATTTGGCCCATGAATATATGGTAATGCACTCATTCCTCCTATTATTCCGCTTACTGAATCTACAGCTCCTGGTGCACTTATAGCTACTCCCTCTAACTGATACTTGTCCTTTAACTCATTAACCTTATCTGCAATAGCTTTAAAAAATTCCTCTATAGTTTTAGGAATAGATATCTTTCCATTCTCTAAAAATTCTCCATTTAAATTTATTATAGACCATTTTACAGATGATCCTCCTATATCAAATGCAATATAATTACTCATACTATAACTCCATTCTATTTATATTTTTAAACCTTTACTTAAAATTTATTATCTAATATTCAAAAATACAATATTGTGCTAGACAACTCTTTATTTTTGTATATATTTTCTTAAGCACAGTATATATTTATCTAATTTAACATTTCTTTAGACTTTAGCTCATTCCATCTATTATTTAAATCATTACTTAATTCTTCTACATTATCACTTACAATATACTCTTGTACAAAGGTATAATTTAATCCAGTTAGCTTTCTTAAGCTATCATATTTTTCATGATTAATATTTATATAATCTTCTCCATAATCAATAATATTATCGTGAATTATAACAGGTATATCAAAACTTTGAATTTCCTTAAGAAAATTTTTACTTTTATCACTATTCTTTGATATTGGTAATATATTCACTGCATCTGCATATCTATCATCTTCAAAAATAAATTTAAAAAATGTTTTTGCTGCTTCAGGGTACTTTGTATTCTTTGAAATTCCAAACCTATAATCACCATAAACTATTATTTCATTAATTTCAGGTAATGGAAACATTCCTATATCTTCGACATTCATTCCTATATCCTCTAACTGATATTTATAGTTAGAGCTCCAAAATATCATAGCTACTTCTCCATTTTTTATATCTTGTTTGCATTGTTCCCATTCATAATTTAATAAATCCTCTTCACAATATCCCTCTTGAACTATTGTCCTTATGAAGTTTAAAGATTTATATAATCCATTCCCTTCTTCTAGTATATTTACTGAATTTAATATAACTTCATCTTCAAACTTATTATTAAATGCATATGGTAATGTATCTATCCACGTACTCATTGTCCAACTATTTTTATAATTTATAGCCATAGGAACCTTATTTATTGCTTTTATTTTTTTACAAACTTCAAAAAATTCTTCATTTGTCCTTGGTATACCTTCAATACCTGCTTCTTCAAAAACTTTTTTATTATATAAAACTCCATTCCATGATATAGAGCTATCTATATTGTATAATTTCCCATCACTACCAATCCCACTAGAATAATTATATATACTATCTTCATCAAACCCCAATCCATCTAAAGGCATAAAATACTTACTATATTCACTTATCTTTATAGCTGCAGGAACTAACGTTATATCTGATAATTCACCTACTGTAGCCTTTCTTTGAAGTATCTCTTCTGCATCTCCGATAAGCTCCAGTTCAACTTTTACCCCTGGATGCATTTCTTCAAAATCACTAATTAAAGCTTCTAATTCTGCTTTTTTATCAGTTCTATTACTAACAAACCGTATTGTTCCTTCTAATTCCTCATCACCTTTAGCAGTTATATCATTAATATTATTTTTATATATAGCTGTACAACTAATAAAAATACTACTAATAATCATAAGATATACACCTAGTAAGATTCTCTTCATTTTATGTTTATTCATAAATTCTAACCTCTTTCATAATACTTAATAAATATTACTCTTATTCACTCACCCTATTATTTCTAAAACTATTTGGTGTTGCTCCTGTTATCTTCTTAAATGCTCTTCCAAAAGTTATAGAATCGTTATATCCCACATTTTCTGCTATTTCATAAACCCTCAGATTTGTTGTTAATAATAAATCTTTTGCAACCTGTATCCTATATCTAGAAAGGAAATCATAGAACCCTTCCCCCATCTCCTTTTTAAATAGCTCTGATAAATAATTCTGACTTAAAAACACTTCATCCGCCACTTCTTTAAGTGTTATATTTTTATTGAAGTTTTTAATAATATACTGCTTCGCCAATTTTATAGCTGTAACATTTGTTTTTTCATTCTCATCATATATATTATTATTCATTTCTTCTGATAAACTTAAAATATACTTTTTGGCCTTACTTTCACTACTAATATTATTTTTTAACTTTCTAAAAAGCCTTGACTGTTCACGTAACTGCCAAACTTTATCAGTATATTCAATAATAAATACATTCTTATCGTTTTCAACTAAGCTGTCAGCTTTACTTATAATATCTTCTGTTAATTTATTAATTAAATTTACTTCGCTACATTCTAGATAGAACACTATATATACGTTATCTTCAAAATAAAAAGATAAATATTCTACATCTTTATTTAACTCTAATATATCTCTTATAAAATTACTTATTATTGTTTTATCATTATTTCCATCTCTCTGAACAATTGTCATCTTATACTTATAATTTTCATTTAACTGTATATTCTCTAAAAGTGATCGGTCTGTTTTATAATTTGTTTCAACATTTGAAAATAATATATGTTTAAAAAAGTCCCTTTTTAATACCTCTATTGATTTACTTAATAACTTATCTTGTTTCTTATTTTCTTTAATTTTAACTTCTACTTCTTGAATCGCCTTTTTAAGCTCTTCTTGCTTTATAGGTTTAAGTAAATAATTAAATGCTCCTGATTTCATTGTATCTCTTACATATGTAAATTCATCATATCCACTTAAAACCACAAACATAGGAGGGTTGTCCAATTCTTTTGCTGACTTCTCTATTAATTCACTTCCCGTCATTATAGGCATCTTTATATCTGTAATTACTAAATCCACTTTATTTTCTCTTAGATATTCTAGAGCAACTAATCCATTTTGAAAATCTGAAATTACTTCATGCTGTTCAAATAATCTTCTTATTATCTTAGTTAATCCTAATCTAATAATTTTATCATCATCTACTACTACTATTTTCATAATTCCTCCTGAAGCTTATAAACGATCTGTTAAGTTATATGAACATTGCTCTTCTCAACCCAAGGAAATACAATAGGTTTGCAAGACTAAATAATACCCCCTTCGAAAAGGAGAGAAGAACAATGAGCAAAACTAATATA